>Ga0302325_10002495_pt1 | contig 44630 bp, 43 predicted proteins | sample Palsa_T0_2_FD_201948 | JGI IMG/M metagenome (GOLD analysis project Ga0302325, IMG submission 201948) | Peat permafrost microbial communities from Stordalen Mire near Abisko, Sweden - Palsa_T0_2 | ecosystem: Environmental > Terrestrial > Soil > Palsa > Peat permafrost | place: Sweden: Abisko... | reverse complement strand
CGACAAACATGGCCCGCGCCGTGGAATCAACCATCTAGGGACGACTGGTCCGTGAGGTTGCGCGCCGAGCCGGTGAGGTCGTCCTACGTCTGCTTGGACCCGCTGCGGGCACGCCACGCGGAGGAGCTCGCGCCGCTGCTGGCTGATGCGGCGCTGCATCGGTTCATTGGCGGAGAGCCGCCGGACCTCGATCAGGTGAGATCACGCTTCGTGCGTCAGTCCCATGGTGCATCTCCGGACGGGCGCGAGGTCTGGCTGAACTGGATCGTGCGTACTGGCGCGGACGAGCATCCCGTCGGGACCGTCCAGGCAACAGTGATCGAGACCCGGCTCGGCTCGGTCGCCGAGCTCGCGTGGATCATCGCGACTGCCTACCAGGGTCACGGATTCGCCAAAGCAGCGGCAGGGTTGATGGCCCGCTGGCTCAGCCAGCACGACATTCGTCAGCTGTGCGCCCACATCCACCCAGAACATCTCGCCTCGCAGGCCGTGGCCGCATCTGTTGGTCTGCTGCCGACCGAGGACATGGTCAACGGCGAGCGTCGCTGGCAGCGGCCCGACATGGGGGCGCCTCTCACTCGTAAAGCTTTACGATAGGGTACCGTAATATATATATGAAGACAGATGATCGCACGGCATCTCGTTCTGCGACTGCCCCAATCAGACGACAGCGAGGACTCGCGACCCAGACCTCGGTCCGACAGCAGGATCGCTCCCCGGGCCGGCCGCGCGATCCGAAGCTCGATCAAGCGATTCTGGCGGCTGCGGAGCAGCGACTGAGGGAACGTGGATACTCAGGGATGTCGATCGAAGCTGTCGCGCGTGAGGCGCACACGACGGTCCCAACCCTGCGTCGTCGCTATCGCGACAAGGCGGCGTTGGCGGCGGCCGTCATCGACTCGATCAGAGTCGAGACACTCCCGGAACGGTCGGGGTCGGCTCGAGAGTTCGCACTGGCGATACTTGAAAACTTCGGCCGCAACCTCGCGCGGCGGCATTCGATGGCTCTCCTGGGCACGCTTCTCACCGAGGAGGATCGCCACCCGGCCCTGCTTGACCGGTTTCGCGGACGCATGGTCGGCCCCCGGCGTCGGCTGCTTCACGAAGCGCTCGCGGCAGGCATTCATAACGGCGAGCTCGGTGAGTGGACTGACATAGACGTGGCCGTCAACATGATGATCGGGTCCTTTTACGCCGCCTATGTCAGTAATGGCCAGATACCGACTGACTGGCCCCAACGTCTACTTCGCCAGGTTTGGCCGATGCCAGAGGTCGACCGCGCATGACCGATGAGGAGGCGGTGCCGCAGGTGTTCGAAGCTGGCCAGACGGTTCAGTTGGTGGTGGAGGTCAAAGCCCGTCGTGACGCCGTGTCGCAGCTGCACGCGGAGCTACAGCGTCTGGTAGATGCGACCCATCGCCACGATGATGGCGTCGTCCGCTTCGAAGTCGGGGTGGACCCAGAAGATGAAACGCGCTACGTCGGCTACGAGATCTGGGCGTCTCGGGATGCGCTGGACCGGCATGCCGCAAAGGCTCACACCCAGCATTTCCTGAGCGTCGCGAAGCAGCTCGTCGTGGATCCTGCCCGGCCGCTGGCCGCGACGCGCTGGGTGCCGATGCGAACCGAGGCGCCAGCGCGGTACGCAGTCGGCACAACCGCAGCAGCCGACCCTCCGCCTGGTTTCGCCCACCAAACCTTTACGACCAGCGACGGGGCGAAGCTTCAATTTGTCACCGGAGGCTCAGGCCCGACCCTGCTCCTTCTGCACGGCTTTCCCAATACCTGGTATGCGTGGCGAGACGTGATGCCCGCGCTCGCGAGCACCTATCGCGTGGTCGCGGCTGACTTACGCGGCCTCGGTGACTCGACGGCGGGCGGCCTGCCCAACGACGTGCCAACGGGCGCCGCCGACGTACACGAACTCGTTGCCCATCTGGGGTGTCACACGGTGTCAGTCATCGGGCAGGACTGGGGCGGCTCCACCGCGCTCGCGTACGCCGCCGCCTACCCTGGCGAAATCGCTCACCTTGGTGTATTTGAGGCCCTCCCTCGTGGGCCATGGAGCGATACCGGACCAGGCGCTAGTGGACCGTGGTTTGCCGATTTCCACCGGATTCCCGACTTGCCCGAGACCATCATCGCCGGGCAAGAGCGGACCTATCTCGAGTGGTTCTACCGGGCATTTTCCGCCACGCCCGATGTGCCGACCACCAACGCAGTGGACGAATACCTCCGGACCTACGTTCAGCCAGGCAAAATGCGATCGGCGCTCGCCAGGTATCGCGGAGTCGAGCAAGAGATCGCCCACAACACCAAGCATCTGATCGAGCCGCTTCGAATTCCCGTGCTCGCGGTCGGAGGCGCAACCGTGTTCGGGTCGGCAGTTGCCGACAACCTCCGATCTGCCGCTGCCAACCTACGGAGCATCGTCATCCCCGATTGCGGACACTATGTCGCTGAGGAGCGACCGGCGGACATCGCAAATCTCATCGCGGACTTTCTGACGCACAGCAACGACTGACGAAAACACCGGTAGCCGGAACACGAGGAGGAAGGCGGCTGCCAATGGTGCCAGGCAGGCCCAGGCGGTGATCTGGAGTGCGTCGGGCGGGAGGTGGTGGTCGAAGGCGGAGAAGAAGATGCTGCCCAGGACGGCGACTCCGAGCGCGCTCGAGAGTTGCTGTACGGCTTCCAACACACCTGAAGCGGATCCGACCTCGTCCATGCTCACGCTGGTCAGAATGAATCGGAACAGCTGCCCGATGCTGGCACCGACGCCGACGCCGACGAAGAACAGGCTGGGGACGAGGTCCCAGGTTGAGGCGGTGCCCGCACCAGTGAGGGTCAGGGCAAGCCCGGCCGTGCCGGCGACGATCAGCAGGATTCCGATATGGAACAGGTGACGCCCGAGTCGACTGACGGCTGCGTTGGAGCCGACCATGCCGAGGATCATGCCCACGACCATCGGCGTCAATGTCAGACCGGCGTGGATCGGTGACCAGCCCTCGCCGAGCTGGCCGTACAGCGAGATGCAGAGCAGCAGCCCGCTGAAGGCGCCGAAGAAGGCCAGTGCGACCGCGGTGCCGCTGAGATAGGCGCGGTTGCTGAGCAGTCTGGGTTCGATCAGCGCGTCGTTGCCGCGGCGCCGCTCGTAGCGCAGGAAGACGAATAGCAGGACCGCGCCGGCCGCGAGCATCGCGAAGCACCAGGCAGGCCAGCCGTCGGTCCGCCCCTGGATCAGGGGATAGATGATCGCGACCAGCGCCAAGCCGACGAGCCCGACGCCACGAAGGTCGAGCTTGACGTCGGGGTGCGTGGCACCGCGGGGCAGCGAACGGATCGCGAGAGCCAGCGCCAGCACGCCGATCGGGACGTTGATGAGGAACACCAGGCGCCATCCGATACCCCACAGGTTGGCGTCGATGAGCGCGCCGGCGACGATCGGCGCGGCGAGCATCGGTACACCCGTCGCCGGACCGAACAGACCGAACGCCTTACCGAGTTCCGCGTCGTCGGTGAAGACCTGCTTCATCAAGCCAAAGCCCTGCGGAATCATCAGTGCCCCGGAGGCGCCTTGCAGCGCCCGGAAGGCGATCAGCACGCCGATCGTCGGCGCGGCTGCCGAAGCGGCCGAGAACAGGGTGAAGCCTGCTGAGCCGATGAGGAACAGGCGGCGGCGACCGAAGATGTCGCCGAGCCGCGCGCCGGCGATCAGCAGCACGGCGAACGCCAGGGTGTAGGCGGCGCTGAGCCACTGCAGGGTGCTGGCGCCGCCACCGAGGTCGCGATGGACGGAGGGGCCGGCGACGTTGACGATCGTGGCATCGAGCACATCCATGAGGTTGGCGGCCAGCACGACGGCCGCCACGACCCAGCGCAGGCGATAGGGCCGCGAGCGCGTCGTGCCGGCGTCGGGCGGCGAGGATGGGGTGCTGGTGATGGTGTCCATGAGGTCCTCCTGAACGGAGATCGAGTCGAGGTGGCCGGCTGGCGTACAAGGTACGTGACGTACAACGTATGGCACGTACGGCGTACTGTCAAGTAGACTTCGGTCCGCAATGGCTCGCACCGACGATCCAGCTCCGGTGACCCCCTCGGTCCGTCATCGTTCGACTCGTGACCGCCCCGCAAAGGCGCCGCTCAGCGAGGACGCGGTCGTCGACGCGGCCCTGGCGATCCTGAAGTCCGACGGTTTGGAGGCGGTCACGATGCGCCGGGTCGCGGCCGCCCTGGATACGGGAGCTATGTCTCTCTACGTCTACGTTTCCGGCCGCGAGGGCCTGCTGCAGGCGATGCTTGATCGCGTCACCGCCACGGTCGAGCTCGAAGCCCCGGACCCTTCACGTTGGCGTGCTCAGCTGCACGCTCTGCTTCAGCGCCTGCACCAGGCACTGCTCGCTCATCCTGGAATGGCCGCGCTGACCCTGGCCGATCCACCCACGACCGAAACGGTTCTGCTTCTGGCTGAGAACCTCCTGGGCATCCTGCTCGCCGGCGGGATTGACCCCCAAGACGCCGCCTGGGCGTGCGACATACTCGTCTTGTTGGTGACGGCCGTCGCGAGCGAGGACGATGTGCGGCGCGCCCGCGGCCGCAGTGACGACGGTGGCCGCCAGGTGCATGCCGACGAGATCTACAACACCCTCGCCGGCTTACCGCCCGATCGGTTCCCTCTGATCGCCGCCCACGCCGCGCAGATGGTCGCCGGCGATGGCGAGGAGCGGTTTCGCTTCGCCATCGACGTTGTTGTCGACGGCGTGGTCGCCAGAGCGGCCCGACAGTAACCGCCCCTCCTCGGACAAGAGCTCTCTCGAGCTTGACCATCGCTGATCACGGCTCCCGCGCTGGTAACGCCGCGCGCTCATAAACCCACGTAGACGCAGGCGATCCGCACCGGCCGTGTCGGCGCAGGTGAGCTATTCGGGGAGCATCGTCGCGAGGCCGGCGAGCACTCGCTCGAGCCCCAGGTCGAAGCCGTGCTTGAGGCGGTCGGGATCGTGCGGCGCGCGAGCGTCCAAGACGACGCGAGTGAGGAGCGGGTAGCGGCCGCTCTCGATCAGACTCTCGATGTAGGGGATCTGGGTTTGCATCCATTGCTCCTGGTCGAGACCCGAGCGCCGAACGGCCTCCTGCTCGGAGAGCTCCTCGAGTGCGCGACCACGGACGAAGGCGTCGAGCGTTTCCACCATCACGAGCATCTCGTCGATCTCGAGACCGAGACCGTCGATCGCTGAGAGCACCTGCTCGTAGCGCCGGGCCGTATTCGGTCCGAAATTGCGCAGGCCGGCGCTCGGGACGGCCATCCAGGGGTGGCGCAGGGTCATCGCCCGCAGGCCGTGAGCGAACGAGTGCAGGTCCTCGCGCCAGTCCCCGCGGACCTCGAACTGCAGGTCGTTGCCCATCACCGCATCGACCATCAGCTCGATCAGCTCGTCCTTCCGGGCGACGTAACGGTAGAGCGACGTTGCTCCAACGCCGAGCTCGACCGCCAGGGTACGCATCGAGACCGCCTCGATTCCCCGCGTGTCGGCCAGCTTCACGGCGGCCGTGGAGATCGTTTCGCGTGAGAGCGAGGGGGCAGGACCGCGAGCGGCCCGCTCGGGACGGTCCCAGATGACCTCACGACGCGAACTCATTGCGAACAGTGTACTCAGTCTGCTACCGTCGCCACCGATTACTGCGAACAGCGTACTCAGTAAGGAGACATGATGCAGACGGTTGCAGACGTAAGAACGATGGTCCAGGCCGAAGGGCCGGCGAGCTCCCCGGGCGCCGCCACGCCACCGATCACCCGCAATCCGCTGCGCTGGTTCGTATTCGCGGTCGTGCTCGCCGCCAACATCATGGATCTGATGGACGCGACGATCGTCAACGTCGCCGGCCCGTCGATCCGGACGGCGCTCGGCGGCAGCGTCTCCACCCTGCAGTGGCTGAGCGCCGGCTACACGCTCGCGTTCGCCGTGTTCCTGATCACCGGCGCCCGGCTCGGGGACATGTTCGGCCGCCGCCGGCTGTTCCTGATCGGCTCCGCCGGTTTCACCGTGATGTCCGCCGCCTGTGCGGCCGCCCCCTCGCCGGCGGTGCTGATCAGCTTCCGGGTGCTGCAGGGCTCGTTCGGGGCGCTGATGATCCCCCAGGGGTTCGGGATGCTCAAGGAGGTCTTCGCCGAGGACGAGATGACCAAGGTGTTCGGCGCCTTCGGCCCGATGATGGGCCTTTCGATCCTCGCTGCGCCGATCCTCGCCGGCGCGCTGGTGGAGGCGAACCTGTGGGGGATCGGCTGGCGGCTGGTGTTCCTGATCAACGTGCCGGTCGGCATCGCCGCATTCACCGGGGCCGTGCGGGTGCTGCCGCGGACCGTCGCCCATCCCGGAATCCGGCTGGACATCGGCGGGATGGTGCTCGTCGGACTCGCGCTGACCGCGATCATCTACCCCTTGATCCAGGGTCGCGCGGCCGGCTGGCCGGCGTGGACGTTCGTCATGCTGGGCGCGGGGGCGCTGCTGCTCGGCGCGTTCGTCGTCTGGGAGCGGCACCGCCACGGCGATCCGCTGATCGAGCCCGGGCTGCTGGCCAACCGCACCTACACGAGCGGGATCCTCGTTGCGCTGGCCTTCTTCGGCGCGTTCGGCGGCCTGCTCCTGTGCGTCTCGCTGTTCGGGCAGCTCGGCGAGGGGTTCTCGCCGATCCACGCGGGGCTGACGTTGATGGCGATGGTCGTCGGGATGATCGCCGGGATGGGCGCCGGGTTCGCGCTGATCGGTCGCCTCGGCCGCCACATGCTCCACCTCGGCGTCGCGATCGTCGCCGCGGGCACGGTCGTGCTGGCTCTGACCGTGACCGGCGCCCGCACGGCCTCGACGCCAGACCTCGCCCCCGGGCTGTTCCTGATCGGCGTCGGCGCCGGCGCGAGCCTCGGCCAGCTGTTCGACTTCATCCTGGCCGGCGTCGGGATGGACGAGGTCGGCTCCGCCTCCGGGGTACTGGAGGCGGTACAGCAGCTCTCGAGCGCGGTCGGCGTCGCCGCCCTGGGGACGATCTTCTTCTCGGCCTTCGCCGACCATCTACCGACGCACGCGCTGGCGGTGACCGCCTGGGCGTGTCTGGCGCCGATCGTGGTCGCGTTCGCGCTCATCCTCCGGCTGCCGATGCAGGCCCGTGAGCCACAGATCTGACAGGGCTTGGGAAGAGTCAACACCGCACCGGCGGACGGTTGGCCTCCAGTGAGACCGCGGGTGCACCTGTGGATGCGGCGGCGGCCCGTTGCGGCTATCAATCAGACCATGCGTTACACGAGTGGGAACTATGAGGCGTTCGCGCGTCCACGAAAGCCGGCCGGTGTCGAGGACAAGTCCGCGTGGTTTGTCGGGGCGGGCCTCGCTTCGCTGGCCGGCGCGGCGTTTCTGATCCGAGACGCCCAGATGCCCGGGCAAAAGATCACGATTCTCGAGCGGTTGAAGTTGCCGGGCGGGGCCTTGGACGGGATCAAGGAGCCCGAGAAGGGGTTCGTGATTCGCGGCGGTCGTGAGATGGAGGACCACTTCGAGTGTCTGTGGGACCTGTTTCGCTCGGTCCCGTCACTCGAGATCGAGGACGCTTCGGTGCTTGACGAGTTCTATTGGCTTGACCATGACGACCCCAACTTCTCGCTCCAGCGCGTGACCGTCGATCGCGGTCAGGACGCTCACACCGACGGGCTGTTCGCACTTGGCGAGCAAGCGCAGCGAGATCTGATCAAGGTGTTTCTCGCGACGCGGGAGGAGATGGAGGGTCGCCGGATCAACGAGGTGTTCGGGCAGCCGTTCCTTGCCAGCAACTTCTGGCTGTACTGGCGCACGATGTTTGCGTTTGAGGAGTGGCACAGCGCGCTGGAGATGAAGCTGTACCTGCACCGCTTCATCCACCACATCGGCGGTCTGCCCGACTTCTCGGCACTGAAGTTCACCAAGTACAACCAGTACGAGTCGCTGGTGCTGCCGCTCTACACGTGGCTGCTGGATCATGGCGTCGTGTTTCGGTTCGGCACCGAGGTCACCGACGTCGAGTTCGAGATCACGCCAGAGCACAAGCGCGCGACCCACATCGACTGGGTCGCCGACGGCGCCTTTGGCGGCGTCGACCTCGGTCGCGACGACCTGCTGTTCGTGACGATCGGCTCGCTCACCGAGAACTCCAACGCCGGCGACCATCACACCCCGGCCAGGCTCGATCAGGGCCCGGCGCCGGCGTGGGATCTGTGGCGGCGGATCGCGGCACGCGATCCGGCGTTCGGTCGACCGGACGTGTTCGGCTCGCACATCCCCGAGACGAAGTGGGAGTCGGCGACGGTGACCACGCTCGACACGCGGATCCCGGAGTACATCCAGCGGATCTGCAAGCGCGATCCGTTCAGCGGCAAGATCGTGACCGGCGGGATCGTGAGCGTGCAGGACTCCAGCTGGCTGCTGAGCTGGACGGTCAACCGCCAGCCGCACTTCAAGCAACAGGCACCGGACGAGATCGTCGTGTGGCTCTACTCGTTGTTTGTCGACCGACCCGGCGACTACGTCACCAAGCCGATGCAGGACTGCACCGGCGAAGAGATCGTCCAAGAGTGGCTGTACCACCTCGGCGTGCCCAACTCGGACATCCCGCAGCTAGCTGCCGACGGCGCCAAGTGCGTGCCCGTGATGATGCCCTACGTGACCGCGTTCTTCATGCCACGCCGCGCCGGGGACCGACCCGACGTCGTGCCCGCTGGCGCGGCCAATTTCGCGTTCATCGGGCAGTTCGCCGAAACCAGCCGCGACTGCATCTTCACCACTGAATACTCGGTCCGCACCCCGATCGAAGCCGTCTATCAGCTCCTCGACATCGAGCGCGGCGTGCCGGAAGTATTTAACTCGACCTATGACATCCGCACGCTGCTAGCGGGCTCCAGCCGACTACGAGACGGCGAAGGACTGGACCTCCCTGGCCCACACCGGTTCCGCAACTGGCTGGTGAACAAGCTCGACGAGACCGAGATCGGCGAGCTGCTGACCGAGTTCGGCCTGATCCCGAAGACCTGATTCGCTCACCCCGGGGCCAACGGATCGATGTCGAAACCCTGCGTGCGCAGATCCGCGCTGGTCGCCTCGGCGGTGGCGCTCGCCGCCGCCGTGGTGCTGGCGGCCTGCGGCGGTGGCGCGCGGACCCATGCAGGCACCGCGGCGGCAGGCGGGCCGCCTCAGCCGGCCCGCCAGTTCGTGGTCGCGATCAGCTCGCGGCGCTCCGGTCACTCGCTGCCGGCGGGGTTCGTCGGACTCGCGATGGAGGACTGGACGCTGACCAAGAACCAGTTCGCGCACACGAACCTCCGCCGGTACCTGCTGACGCTCGGACCGCGAGGACTGTTGCGGATCGGCGGCAACTCACTGGACCGGAGTTTCTGGACCTCGCGTCACGAACGCCCGCCGCGCTGGGCGCACGGGACCGCCACGCCGGCGTCGCTGCGTGCACTCGCCGCGGTCCTGCGGGGCACGAGCTGGCGGGTGATCCTCGGTGTCAACCTGCTCCACTTCGACCCCGCTCGCGCGGCCGACGAGGCGCGCAGCGCCGCCCGGATCCTGGGCGCGAGGCTGGCGGCGATCGAGATCGGTAACGAGCCCGACCGCTACGGGATTTCCGAGGCGAGCTACCTGCGCGAGTTCCGGCGCTACGCACGGGCGCTGCGCGCGGCGGTGCCGGGGGTAGGGCTTGCCGGCCCGGACGCGTCCAGCAGCGGCCGGCGCTGGCTCGCGACGTTCGCCCGTCAGCAGGCGCGGGCCCGCGAGATCACGCTCCTGACCTCCCACAACTATCCAGAGAGCGCCTGCGGCGGGCGCCGGCCGACGATCGCCGAACTGCTCTCGGTCCGGGCCGAGCGCTCAGAGCGGGCGGCCGCCGACGCGACGGTCGCGGCCGGACGGTCCGACCGGGTGCCGGCCACGATTGATGAGACCAACTCCGCCGTGTGCTGGGGCGCTCCCGGCACCAGCGACGTGTTCGCCTCGGCGCTGTGGTCGCTGGACTACACGCTGCTGCTGGCGCACGCGGGCCTCACCAGCGTCGAGTTCCAGGGCAGGATCGCCGGCTGTGCACCGTACAGCCCGCTGTGCACCGGCCGGCACGGAGCGGCGCTGTTCGCCCGCCCTGACTTCTACGGCCTGCTGGCCGTGCAGCAGCTCACGCCGGGAGCATTCCTACAGCTCACCGACCCGGACGCTGGCAAGCTGCGCGCCTACGCGCTCGAAGCGGCCAGCGGCGCCATGTCGGTCGTGCTCGACAACCTCGGCGGCCCGCTCGTGGTGGCCCTCCATCTACCTGGGCGGGGATACCGGTCCGCGGCCGAGACCGTGCTGCGAACCGCCTCTTCACGCGGTCTGGCGGCGACCGGCGGGATCAGCCTCGGCGGCCGCCGGATCGGCCCCGGCGCGGCGATGGCTCCGCCGGCGTACCGGCCGCTCGGGCTGCGCGAGGGTTCGGTGACGATCCCGGTCGCCGCGCACACCGCAGTCATCCTTCGGATCCAACAAGCCGACGGCGAGGTTCATACCGGGTAGCTCGAACCGGGGCACACGGCGCCGATCACGCACCGGCATTCCGCGGATGCTGATCAGCCGGCGCTCCCCGGCCACGCGGACCGCCCGTAACGCGCGACGAGCCTGATCCCGTCTCGTACCTCGATCACCTTCGTGAAATGGCCGTTCACGGGCGTTGAGAAGGTGATCTTGGTCGAGACCGGCGTCTGCTTCCCCTGCGCGCAGTTCGGAACGCAATTCTGGATGTCGCTGGTCCCGGTGCCGACTGCGCCGGTTTGGGTCCAGCGCTTCCAGTGGATGCGCGTGACGATGTTGCCGCCATCGCCGCTGAAGCCGATCGTCGCCGGCCTGATCCCGGACCACGTGGAGGTGATCAGCTTCGGCAGTCGGCTCGAGGACGCGCCTGCCTGCGATGCGAACATCGCGGCGGCCAGCGTGAGCAACATGGCAACCAGCGTGATGCGGTTTCGCATCTTCTCCCACTCTCCTGTTGTGCTGCGCTTGGATCGAGACTTCGAGGTCTGCGCCGCAACGGTACCGCCGGACGCCTCGGACAATCAACCCAGCATCAACGCAGCGAATTCTCCTCGAACTGGCTGCGTTGAGCCGTTAGGTTGGTCAGGTGTTGGTTGGGCGCCTTAGAGAGTGCGCGAGGATTGATGAACTGCTGACCGAGGTTCGCGGTGGGGCGGGTGGCGCCCTGCTGATGATTGGCGAGCCGGGTATCGGGAAGACGGCGCTGCTTCGCTACGCCGAGCGGCAGGTGATGGACATGCGGCGGCTCAACGCTCGTGGAGCTGCGGCGGAGGCCGCGCTGCCGTACGCCGGTCTGAGCGAGCTCATCGGGCCGGTGCTCGGGCAACTGGGCGCCCTGCCCGCGCGCCAGTCCCGCGCGATCGAAGTTGCGCTGGGCGGTGGCGATGATTCCACCACGGACGCGCTGGCTGTCTACGCGGGGGTCTTGGCGCTGTTGGCCGAGATCGCGTCGCACGAGCCGCTGATGCTCGTCGTCGATGACGCGCAACTGTTGGATGTCGAGACGGTCAACGCGCTGACATTCGTGGGGCGCCGGATCGGCGACGAGGCGATCGGCATCCTGGTCGGGGCGCGGTCGCGTGAGGCGCTGGAGATGACCGGCATCCCCGAATTGCGTGTGGATGGCGTCGACCTCGCAGCGGCCAACATGCTGATCGCCCATCGGGGCTATGAATTGGCTCCCGAGGTGGTCCGGGCGCTGTGGGAGCAGTCGGCCGGTAACCCGCTTGCGCTCTTGGAGCTACCGGCGGGCCTGGATCTCGATCAGCGGACGGGTCGGCGTCCGCTTGCCGATCGTCTGACGGTTACCGAGAGCATCGAGCGGGCGTTCCTTGCCCGGATCGAACGGTTAGATCAGGATGGCCGTGGCGCGCTGCTGCTCGCCGCAGCGAACGACGGCGACGACGTGGAATCCGTCCGTCGCGCCACTCCGGGCGCCGCAGGTGGGCTTGATCAGGCAGAGCGAGCCGGCCTGGTTCGTGTTCAGCAGGACCGGATCTGGTTCTGGCATCCGTTGGTGCGCTCGGCGGTCTACAGTGCCGCGACCGACGAGCAACGCCGCGCCGCACACCGGGCGCTGGCGGGCGGGCTGACAGAGCCCCACAGCGCTCGCCGCGCGTGGCACCTCGTCGCCTCGGGCATTGAACCGGACGAGCGCGTCGCGGGCGATCTCGTCCGCGCCGGACTTTCGGCGCGTCGTCGAGGCGCGTGTGACGCCGCGGCGAGATGGCTCGAGCGCTCCGCGACCGCGACGCCCGACGAGGAGCTCCGCGCTCAGCGGCTGCTGCTCGCGGGCGAGGCATCCTGGCTTGCCGGTCAGCCAGAGCACGCCGAGGCGCTACTGGATCGCGGCGAGTCACTGACGCGGGAGCCTGAGCTGGCGGCCGACATCACGATCGCGCGCTGGTGGGTCGCAACCACTAGGTCGAGCCCGCAGCCCCTGTTCGGACCGATGGTCGACCACGCCGAGCGGCTCGCCGCGAATCATCCGCGCAAGGCCGCGATGATGCTCGCCGTGGCGTGGGACTGGGCCTGCTCACGCCTGGACATCGATGGCGCGCGGGCGCTCGCAGACCGAGCCCAGACCCTCGTGCCTGTCCCGACCGCGCCCGAAGATCGCGAATTGTTGACCACGCTGGCGTGGCAGCGGCTCGCCGACTGCCGGGTGACCGACGCGCTTGCCGCCGCGCGGATGGCGATCGTCGCCTCAGAGGGCCTGGCCGATCTTCAGGTCGCCTACGCCTGCGAGGTGCTATCGGCGGCAGACCTCCTCGACGAGGCCCAAGCGGCGCTCGCGACGAGCATCCTCGAGCTCCGGCGCGTCGGACACATGCCGGCGCTGTGCTACAGCCTCAGGACCCGCGCGACGATCGAACTGCGCCAAGGACTGCTGATGAAGGCACTGAAGACCGGCGGTGAAGCGCTTGCCTTGGCGCACGAAGGACGAGCGTCATGGCCGGCATGGACGATCGCGCAGGTAGCCGCGATCGAGGCCGCAATCGGACTCGACGCACCATGCCGCCAGCACATCGCAGACGTCCAGCAGCGGTTCGGCGGCACCGATCGCTGGGTAGCGGCCGAGGCCGACGCGGCGCTCGGCCTGCTCGAGCTTGGACTCGGCAACGACCACGCCGCGCTGATCGCACTGAACGATGCCGATCGGCTGATGGCACCGGTGCGCCATCCCGGCTTCGTCCGGCTCGCAGCCGACCGAATTGAGACGCTGGCCCGCGTCGGTGACGCCACCGGGGCTGAAGCTGCGATCGCCGATCTCGAACGGCGAAGCGCTGCCGCACAATCTCCCTGGGGACGACACGTTGTCGCGCGCGCCCGAGTGCTCGTCGCGCCGGCGGAGCTGTTGGACGCAGCGATTGAGCAGGTTATCGACGCACCGACCAGGTCCCGGTTCGAGACGGCCCGGACCCAACTCGTGTGCGGCGAACGCCTGCGTCGCGCGGGGAGACGCGTCCAAGCGCGAGAGCGCCTGCGCGATGCGCTGGAAACCTTCCACGCTCTCGGCGCCCAGCCCTGGGAGCGACGGGCGCAGACTGAACTGCGAGCGAGCGGCGGTCGCCTCCGACGACAGGGCGCCTCGGGGCGGGACGAGCTGACTCCCCAAGAACTGCAGGTCGCACTGATCGTGGCCGATGGTGCGACCAACCGCGAGGCCGCCGCACGGTTGTTCCTGAGCCCCAAGACGATCGAGGTACACCTGTCACGCGCCTACCGCAAGCTCGACGTCCGCACACGCACCGAACTGTCTCGACGGCTGGCGCTGCATGGTGCCGACCCCACGGCCGCGCAGCTTCGGACGCTCAACGCCGTCCTCTGCGCCGACGGCGTGAGCTCGGCCCTCGACGACGAACCGCCGGGTGGCGAACCACGCGCCGGCCTGCCTGCGCCCGACCTGCCCGAAATCGACCAGACGATCGTGACCAATGGCGGCCAGCTGACGACGCGGGCCAGAGATCCTGTTCTCGCCGTCTTTGGCGCTCCAAGCGCAGCCCTGCGCTGCGCCTTTGAAATCTGCACCACCGTGACCGGTGGTGCCGTCAACGCACGCGCGGCGATACACGTTGGCGAGATCGAGAGGTCGCCCGACGGAACCGTGCACGGCGTCGCGGTGCAGATCGCCGAGGGCGCGCTCAAGCACGCGCAGGCGGGCGAGGTACTGGTCACCGAGACGCTGCGAGACACGCTCTATGGCTCATCGCTGGCGTTCAGGATCCACGGAGCCGCGACGCTTGGCGGGATCGGCACCTGGAGGCTCTACTCCGCGCGTCCGGAATAGGCCTCTGGCGATCGCGGAGGCGGCGGCCGCAACGGTCACACCGCGGGCACTCTCTCGGCCATTTGCGCGTTATACGTTAGGGATCCCCCTGATGCGAACGGGGGCGGGCCGGTGCGATCGTCGCGGTTACGGCATCTGATCCAGACATCCGTCCCAGCGGCGGGTTGAGAAGGAGAAACGCCATGACCACAGCCGCCCGGGCCGCCAACGTCGGCCCAGAGCACCATCCTCAATCCGCCGATTCTAAGCGCGCCGCCGCGACGGCGCTGCTGCAGATGATCTCAGGGATCCACATCTCGCGTGCGGTGTACGTGGCGGCGGAGCTGGGGATCGCCGACCTGCTGGCCGACGGACCGGTGAGCGCCGGCGACCTGGCACGGGCGACCGGCGCCGATGAGCCGTCGCTGTACCGGGTGCTTCGCCTGCTCGCCGCGCTCGGGGTGTTCGAGGAGCACGAGTCCCGAGGCTTTAGCCTGACGGTGATCGGGCACCGCCTTCGGCGCGACGCGCCGATCGGCATGCGATCGTGGGCCCGGCTCGTTGACGCCGTTGGTGGAGTCGCCCCGTTCGGGCACATCCTCGAGACCGTCAAGACGGGCCGATCGGGCCGCGAGCTCGCCTTCGGCTCGAGCTGGATCGACTCGATCGCGGAAAACCCGGACAGCCTGGCGACCTTCAATGCCGCGATGTCAGAGCGCACGGCCGCGTTCGCGCCAACCGTTGCCGCCACGTATGACTTCGTCAGCGCCCGCACCGTCGTCGACGTCGGTGGCGGACAGGGGATCCTGCTCGTCGAGATCCTCCGACGTAACCCCCACCTTCGGGGAGTGCTGTTTGAGCATCCCGCCGTCGCCGCGGATGCGCGGGTCGCATGGCAAGCGTCGGATCTCGCCGACCGCTGCGAAGTCGTGGCGGGCGATTTCTTTCACCGCGTCCCAGCGGGCGCGGATCGCTACATCCTCGCCAACGTCCTGCACGACTGGGACGACGCAGGCTGCGTCCAGATCCTGCGCAACTGCCGGGGCGCGATGGCGCCCGCTGGCAGGGTCATGATCGTCGAGCGGCTGATCCCAGATCACGGCGGTGACGCCGTGCCCACCCTGCTGAGCGACATCAACATGCTCGTGCTGACCGGAGGACAGGAGCGAACGAACGCCGAATACGGGGAGCTCCTGTCGGCCGCGGGACTCACGATGACCGGCGTAGCAGCGGTTGCCTTCCCATACGGCGTGGTCGAGGGACAGGCGCGATGAGCCTTGTTACCGCGCTGCAGGGCGAGTTCATCGGAGGGCTCGGGTGACCGCGGAGCAGCTCAAGGCGATCGCGCTCGAAGGATTCGAGCGGATGTTCAACAACGGCGAGCTTGACCAGGTCGATCGGGCAATCGCGGCCGACGCGGTCGATCACCAGGAGCCGGAGGGCTCGGACTTCAGGTCTCACCTCAGGGAAGTGATCAGCGTTCTCCGGACCGCGTTCCCGGATATGCGTTTCGAGGTGCACGATGTTCTCGCTGAGGGCGAGATCGTCGCGTGCCGCTCGACGATGACCGGGACGCATCAGGGCCCTCTGGAGATCGGGCCCATGGCGGCTCTGCCGATCACCGGCGCGCCGGTCGCGGTGCCGCACATGCACTTCTTCCGCTACGACCGAGAAGGCTGCGTAACCGACATGTGGCACACCTGGGACACGCTGCTGTTCGCCCGCCAGCTCGGCGCGCCCGCGCCGGACCTTCGCCTGGGCGTCGCTCGCGGCCGTTGCTCGGGCTCCCAGACAGACCGACAGGATGGGTGAGAACAGGTGTCGAGTATCGTGGTGGTCGGCGGTGGTGTGTGCGGGCTGGCAAGCGCCGTGATGCTGGCACGCGACCGCCACGACGTGGTTGTGTTGGAAGCCGACGCGTCTCGCGTGCCGGAATCGCCCGACGAGGCGTGGGAGAGCTGGGAGCGCGACGGCGTGACGCAGTTCAGAATGGCCCACTTTCTCCATTCCGGCGGCCGGGCGGTGCTCGACAGTGAGCTGCCAGACGTGGCGGCCGCACTGTCGGCCGCTGGTGCGGCTCGGTTCGATCTGCTGGACTGCATGCCGGCGATGGTCGCCGATCGGACGCGGCGGGAGGGCGATGAGCGGTTTGTCACGCTGACCGCCCGCCGACCGGTGCTCGAGCAGGTCCTCGCCCGGTCAGCGCAACTGCAACCGCGACTCGAGGTTCGACGCGGCGTCACCGTCACCGGGCTGACAAGCAAGCTGTACGACGGAACGCCGCACGTGACAGGCGTGCGTCTGGAATCGGGCGGACAGATCGGCGCCGACCTGGTCGTCGACGCGATGGGCAGGCGCTCCCGCCTGTCGCAGTGGCTGCTCGAGGCCGGCGCGCGCCCCGTGCCAGAGCAGTCGGAGGACTCCGGCTTTATCTACTACCAGCGGATGTTCCGCTCCAGTGACCAATCACTGCCCACGCCGGTGGCGCCGATCAACTCGCCACTGGGCACGATCTCGCTGCTGACGCTCCCGGCCGACAACGGAACGTGGGCCGTGGTCATCGCCACCGCCAGCGGGGATCAGCCGCTCAAGCGCTTGCGCGACGCGGACCGGTGGACGGCGGTCGTTTCCGCCTGCCCACTTCACGCCCACTGGCTCGATGGCGAGCCGATCACCCCGGTGGCTGCGATGGGCGGCGTCCTCGACCGCTGCCGCCGTCTCGCCCTCGACGGGCAGCCGGTCGCGACCGGCATCGCGCCGATCGCGGACGCGTGGGCGTGCACCAACCCCTCGCTCGGGCGAGGAATCACGGTTGGTCTGCGCCACGCGCAGCGCCTGCGCGACGTCGTCCGTGAACACCTGGACGACCCGAACGTGCTCGCGCGAGCATGGGATGAGATCACCGAAACCGAGTTCAAACCCCTGTACGACGACGTCATCGGCGAGGATCGCAGCCGACTGCGACAGGTCGAGGCGCTGCGCCACGGGCTCGATGGCCCATCGCCCAACTCGCAGGTGCTTCGGTTCATGGCCACCATGCCCCACGACCCCGACGTCTTTCGGGCGTACCTCGAGACTCGATCGTGTCTCGCCACGATGCGCGAGGTTCTCGCCCGGCCCGCGCTCGCCCAGCGGATTGACGAGCAAGCGATCGCGGGAACGACGCCGCTACCGGGACCAGACCGCAAGCAGCTACTGCAATTGCTCAGCGAGACACGCTTACAGGTTCATCAACTGCTGTGAATCGAGTGGACATGCGTGTCGACGTTGGTGGGGTGAAGTGGACATGCGTGTCGACGTTGGTGGGGTGAAGATCGCCTACGAGGTGAGCGGCAGCGGCCGCCCGGTCGTCTTGTTGCATGGCTTCCCCGATTCCGCGCGGCTGTGGCGACACCAGGTCCCGTCGTTGGTCGAGGCGGGATTCAGCGTGATCGTGCCCGACCTGCGGGGATACGGCAGGTCAGATAAGCCGGCGGCGGTAGACGCCTACGCGATGCCGCGGCTGGTGGGCGACGTGCTGGGGATCATGGACCAGCTCGGGGTCGGGCGCGCGCACATCGTCGGTCACGACTGGGGGGCGGCGATCGCCTGGTCGATCGCCGCGTTGGCCGCCGACCGCGTCGACCATCTTGTCGCGCTATCGGTCGGGCATCCCGCAACGATGCGGGCCGGTGGCTTCGAGCAGCACGAGAAGTCCTGGTACATGCTCCTGTTTCAGTTCGTCGGGATTGCCGAGGAGTGGCTGTCGGCCAACGGGTGGGCGAACTTCCGCGCCTGGAGCTGTCACCCAGACGTCGATGCGGTAGTCGCCGAACTGGAGACCAACCACTCGCTCACTCCCAGCCTGAACTACTACCGGGCCAATCTTCCGCCCGAGGTCTGGTTGGGTCCAGGACGCCGGCTGCCACCAATCCAGATCCCGACAATGGGGATCTGGAGCTCGGGGGACGGCGCACTGACAGAGGGTCAGATGACACGGTCCTCACTCAACGTCGCCGCACCATGGCGATACGAGAGGCTGCAAGGCCCAGGCCACTGGATGCAGCTCGAGGCGCCCGACACCATCAACCGGCTGCTCATCGACTTCCTGCCTGTGTGACTCGCCACGTGCCATCGAGCCTTCCGATGGAAGCCTCGAAGGTCGTTATCCATAGCGATCGCTATGATGGTCCGGGTTCAGCATAACGATCACTACCAAGAACGCGGCGATCGTCCCTTCTGATCTCCGGATCTCAGGCGCCACGGATCATCGGGCGCTTCGGCACCCAGCGGCTGATTGCCGCCGGACTGATCACGTTCGCGGTCGGCTACGCGCTGTTCCTGCGGGAGAACTCCCACCACCATGCCTACACGACCATGCTGTTGCCGTCAATCATCCTCATCGGGCTCGGCTGGGCGCTCGCGTTCCCGGCGCTGAACGTCCAGGCAACGGCCGGCGTCGCCGGCCGGGAGCAGGGACTCGCCGCTGGACTGTTCAACACCACCTTCCAGATCGGCGGTGCCGTCGGGGTGGCAATCGTCAGCACGGTGATCTCAAGCCACACGCCCGCCGCAGGCAGCGAGACTCAAGCCGTAGCGGCGTCGATCCGTCCTGCGCTGATCATCCTGATCCCGGTCGCCCTGGCGGGCGTCGCCGTACTCGCAGCCCTGACCGGTCGGAGCCCTACCGCCACAGATACGACGACCGAGGCCGAACTTGCGTCGATCGCTCGCGGGGGGGCTCTTGCCAGCCGGAGCGGCAAGTGGCGGACTCCGCGGTGGCCTTTCCAGCCTCAGTCCCCCGTTGCTGGCCGCGTACGCTTCTCAGGCCGTGAGCGCAGGCCGCCGGAATATCCCAGCAGTTGAGGTTGAGCGCGTCGGCCAGGGTCCTGAACTACTGCTCATCCACGGTGGCGCCAGTCCCCGGACAACATGGCGGGGCCTCGACCCGCTGCTGACACGCTGGACACTCGTCACCGTCTATCGACGGGGGTTTGCGCCGAGCCCACCCCCGACGCGCGGTCATCAGGATTTCGACGAAGACGCCGCCGACATCCTCTCGCTCCTCGAGAGCCGCCCGCACGTCGTGGCGCACTCCTACGGCGGCGTCGGCGCGATGCTCGCGGCTGCCCGCGCGCCACAGCGAGTACGGTCGCTGACGCTGATCGAGCCCCCCGTGCACCTCGTCCACGACGACCCCGAAGCCGAGCACTTCAAACAGATCGGCGAGGCGTTCCTCGCTGGCGGCGCGGACACCGACCCCGAGATCATGCGCGAGTTCCTCCAGATCGCCGGCTCGCCGCTCGCCGACCACGGCCCGCTGCCCGACAATGTGATCGCAGCCGCACACCGCGCCCGGGGCGCACGATCGCCCTATGCGGCCGGCCTTCCCCTCCCGGCGCTCCGCGACTCGCGAATCCCGATCCTGGTGGCCTCCGGCGCGCACTATGGACCAATCGAACGGAATATGGATGCGCTCGCGCATGCACTCGGCTCCCGGCGGATGATCGCCCCCGGCGCCGGACACTTCGTCACTGCCGCCGCCGGATTCGCCGACCGACTCGGCGCATTCCTCGCCAGCCTCAACTGACCGAATTTGCACAGAACACCGTTCGCATGATGCACGCCGGCGGTCTGCCACTTGACGGCGTACGGTCCACGCCGAAGGCCCGCGTTAGCTGTTTTCGCGTAGGGCGTCTCGCAGTCTTCTGACGACGGTGTGCGCCACCTCGAGCTCGGCCGTGTCGTGGTTGGGTAGCCAGCGTTTGCGCGAGATCATCGCTGCTTGGGAGATGCGGGCCAGCACCTCGCGGCCGTCTGGGGTGAGCCTGATGAACGGGGAGGTGCGGTGATCCGGGTTGGCTTCGGTGATCGCGAGCCCCCGCGCAAGCAGATCGTCGGTGCTGCGGCCGCGATGTCGGAGCGCAAGCCACGGCTGATCGCCGCGGGTGAGGCAGCGCTCAGGTCCTGGCAGTGATCTCGCTCGGGCACCGCTCGAACCGCCGGCACACTTCGAGCATCGCCTGGTGAAACGCGATCCCGAGCTCGAGCGTCAGGAGCGGGTGGGTACTGCCTGCGCGAGCGGCTTCCTCGGCGCCCGGACGTATCGCCTCGAGCGTCACGACGCGCTCGGCGCTGCGTGACTTGATCTGGGCCAGTAGCTGGCGTGCGTCCGCCGACTCAAGGGCATCAGCGAAGAACAGCTTCACCATTGCGATGTCCCGCAGCTCGAAGGGCATTGGCTCCGCTCGCTTGAGCCAATCGCGGAGAGCCAGCGTGCCGGCTGGGGTACGTTCGTACACCCGTCGCGGTCGGTTGCCCTGAGGCTCGTCTCGGCCGAGCAGTAGCCCGGCCCGCTCGAGCTTGCCCAGGCTCGGGTAGACCTGCGCCGGCGAGATCGTCCAGAAGAAGCGAATCGAGAGCTCGACGGTCTGCTTGATCTCGTAGCCAGAGCGGGCGCCCAGGCCAACCATTCCGAGCACGACGTAGTCCGACGAGTTAAAGCTTGCCGGGCCCATACCAGTCAAGCTAACATGTCGCGCTGACAGGTCCTCAGCGATGACCAATCAATCGGAGGTTGACGTGCTCCCGCTCGACACCAAGCTCCCGCTCCGAGTCGCCATGGAGGCCGGCGACCGCGCCGCCGCCGTAGAGGCGTTCGCTGAGGACGCGGTGTTCCGTTCCCCACTCACGGACAACTTGACGTTTACGGGTCACGAACAGATCGACGGGCTCATAGCGGTGATCCTGGAGGTGCTGGAAGACCTCACCTACACCGACGAGTTGCACGCTGACAACACGGCGGTGCTCGTCGGACACGCGACCGTCGACGGATTGCGACTCCAGTTCTGCGACCACCTGAAGCTCCGTGACGACGGGCTGATCGACGAGATGACCGTCTTCTTTCGGCCATTGCCCGCAACCACCGCGGCGCTGCGCCGATTCGGAGAAGGCCTCGGCCGCCAGCGGAGCAGGTTCCGCGGGCAAACGATCAACGCGATCGCGATGCCGCTGGCATTGATGGCCCGGACCGGAGACCGAGCCGGAGTAAGGCTGCTGCGGCAATGACCGCCACGTAGACCGACCGCGCTTCAGCGACAGTCATCTACCAAGTCGCGCACAGCCGGATCCCCACTCGAGAACCCGCGCCGGCAGGGCTACCGGCATGTCAACACCCCAGTGATGGCGAGTCGATGATCCGCCAGGCGCTCGAGTGGAGCGGATCGCCGGTTAGCATGCCGAAGCGATGTCAGACTCGCTGCCGATCGTGCGCACCGCCTTGCTGGATGCAAATCTCCAGGCGGACACGCAGATCGAACGCGTCAAGATGGCGCGTCTCGAGCTCGCTCCCGGCCAACCGGCAGGACTTCACCTGCACCCGTGCCCGGTTGTCGGCTTCGTGATAGCGGGCGTGATCAGATTCCAGGTCGCCGACGGCCCGGTGGTGACCCTGCAAGCTGGCGACGCGTTCTTTGAGCCGGCCAACGTGCGAATCCCTCACTTCGACAACCTCTCCACGACTGAGGCCGCGGTCTTTGTCGCCTCCTACCTCCTCGGGCCAGGGGAGGAGCGGCTGATTGAGATGCTTGAGTGATTCAAACCGTGTCGAACGTACAACCGGTCACACGCCGGCCGGATGGCTGAAACGGCCGCCTCCCGGGACCGCCGTGGTGCCCGGTTCGCTGCCGCCGGTTGGGCCTGGATCGGTTGGTCACTTTTGCCTACGGGATGGTGAAAAGCGACCAACCGGCGCGCGGCCGCGGCACGAATTGGCGAGGGCCGGCCGGTCGCGGGCGACACCGGCGCGCAGCAGAGTCGCGTTAGGGTCAGAGGCCGATGTGCTTCTCACCGCAGGCTGACTTCACCGCAGGCGCGGTGATCACCCCGGTCGGGGTTGCGACGCTGCGCCGCGTGCGGGAGCGGCGCGAGTTGATCGTCGGCGCGCTGCCGTTGCTCTTCGGAATCCATCAGCTCGTGGAGGGGTTCGTCTGGCTCGGCCTGCGCGGCGAGGTCTCTCCGGGGGTGGGTGACACCGCCAAGCAGACGTACATCGTGTTCGCTCACGCGGTGCTGCCGGCGCTCGTGCCCCTGGGGTTCACGTTGCTGGAGCCCGACCGCCGCCGGGCGCGCTGGATGTGGCCCCTCGTCGGCCTCGGCGTGCTGCTGGGCGCCTATCTGCTCTGGCAGGTCACCGCCTACCCGGTGGGAGCCCGGCAGCAGGCCCGCTGCATCGACTACACCACGCATACACCGAACGACCTTCTGATCGGCGTGCTCTACGTCGTTGTGACCTGCGGCCCGGCGCTGCTGTCAAGCCGCCGCCACCTGCGCTGGTTTGGGGTCGTGAGCCTGGTCGGCGTGATCGCCGCAGCGCTCGTGCGAGTGGATGAGCTGACCTCCCTGTGGTGCGTGTACGTGGCGCTGGTCAGCGTGCTCATCCTCGAACACTTTCGCCGTCAGCGAGCATCTGAGAACGGTGTCCCGGCCGTCGAAGCCCTGAGCTGACCGTCGCATGCAACGCCTGATCAATCCATGGGAGTACCGCCACATCCGCGCCTTCGGGGTCATGCGTTTTGCCGGGGGCAGTGTCGCGGCCACCGCGGGCGTCGTGTGCCTCTCGTACCGCGCCTCCGGATGGGCGGCCCTGTTCCTGATTCTTGGGAGACTGAATCTCGCGGGCGGCTACTGGTGCATCACCATCGCTCGGTCCGCACCTCCCCGGGAGGTTCAGTGACCGCTGTGGCACCACGGCGACCGACGGCGGTTCAGATCTTGAGGTCCACGATGCCAGCCTTGAGTGCGGCCCACGGGCGGATCATGAGCATGACGTCGCTGAGGCGGTTGTCCTCGTCGGTCAGCGTGCGCAGGACCCCGTCGACGGGCCGGTCTTTGACGGCGCCGATGAAGAACGCGATCGTTTCGCGATCTCGCTCATGGACCGAGACGGTCTGTGCCTCAGCGACGATGCCCGCCACCGCTTGCCATACGTTCGCGATCCGCTCAGCGCCGGCGTAGTCGCGGACGGGACTGTGAAAGGTCGCGTCGGGCGCCAGCAGCGCGGCGGCTGATGGCGCGTCTCCGCGAAGGAAGGCGTCGACAAAACGACGGGCGGTGCTAGGCATGGTCGCTCCTCACGGTACGATGCTTCGGATGTCGAAGCAGAACGGTAACGCTTCGGTAAACGAAGCACAAGGGCTGCGTTCGGGCCGGCCCGCCCGCGGCACCCGGACGGGCAAGCCGCTGCTCGTCGCTTTCGATCTGCTCGGCCGCCGATGGGCGCTGCGGGTGCTATGGGAGCTGCGCGAGGACCACCTCGGCTTCCGTGCTCTGCAGCAGCGTTGCGAAGGGATGTCATCGAGCGTCCTGCGCGATCGATTGACAGAGCTTGTCTTCGCTGGCCTGCTCAAGACAGACGAAGCCGGACTCTACGGCCTGACTCATCAAGGCCAGGCGCTGCTGGCGGCGCTCCAGCCGCTCTCTCGCTGGGCCGAGCAATGGGGCGCCGAAATGTGACTCGTGTCGAAACCAAGGTCATCGCCATCCCCAGTTGTGGTATCGCCGCCGATACCACGTGCTCCGTCCTCAGGAAGACGGGATCGTGGTGGTTGCGGGCCTGGGACACTTCGACCGTGGATCGCGCGACCGCCGAAGTGATGCTCGACCGCCTGCACGCCGCCCAGAACGCGTTCTATAGCGGCGGTGACGATCAGAAGCTGCGTGCCTTGCTCGATCCAGACATCATCTGGACGGTCCCCGGCTCGAGCCCGATCGCCGGCAGATATCACGGAATCGATGAGGTGTTCGCCTACTTCGCCCACCGACGCGACCGGGCGGCAGGCACTTTCCGCATGCATCGACGGGATGTCTTCGTCGGTGAGTGCGCCCGGATCGCCGCGCTGACCGACGGGACGGCGTCGATCGCCGGCGCTCAGCACACGTGGTCGACGGTCGGGCTTTACGAGACCGTCGATGCGCGACGTATCAGCGCATGCTGGCTGCTACCGCTCGACCAGGCCGCGTTTGACGCGATCTGGTCGCGCTGACGCCGCCCATCGAGACGGCCTCCCATAGGAGCAAGCATGTGCGTCGGTTAAGGCGCGGTGTATGCGACGACTTGCGGATCTCCACCTCCAGTTCGTGTCTTGGGGCCGCCTGCCGGGACGATGACCGTGTTGCCGGCGATGGCGATCGGCGAGTTGGTCGAGGTGGGAAGTTGGCGGCGGTAGACGATCGCGCCGGTGTTGCGCTTGAGCGCGATCAGTTCACCGTTGTAGAGAGTTGTGAAGACGAGATCGTTGGAGACCGTGGCGGCGCCGACCGGTAGTTGCGGCACCTTTGTATCCCATTCGACCTTGCCAGTCGCGAGGTTGAGCGCCTCCACCTCTCCGCTCTCTGGGCCTGCGGCCTTGATTGCGACGGGCAATTTCAAGGTCGTGTAGGTGAGCGGCAGGTCGATCGTCGCGACGTATATGCTGTGGCCGGCGAGCGCGAGGTTGGTCAGGACGCCGCCGATTGATCCGGGAAGGATCGTGTAGGGGACCTTGATCGTGATCTTGTGTTCGAGCGCGAGCAGGGAGTCGTCGTCGTGGCCGTTGTGCTCGCCGACCGGGGTCTTCCAGATCAGCTTGCCGGTGTTGGCGTTCATCTCATAGACGTAGCCCATCTTCCCGGAGCCGATGACGACGGGGACGTGGTTGACGCTGGCCGAGATCGGCGAGGCCTGCATGTCGTAGTCCTTGAAGTCGTTGGGGACGCCCTGGTAGTGCCAGCGGAGCTTGCCGGTCGCGGCATCGAGGTTCACATCGCTGTCGGTGTAGAGCTGGGCGGAGGGGCGCGCGACCGCCGCGGCGGCCGATTGGTAGGGGTTGCCGATGCCGTAGGTCACCGATCCGTCGCTGCTGACCAGCGGCGTCTCCCACGCGCCGCCGGCGCCGAGGCCGATGGATCGCACGCCTGGGTCTGCGCCTAACACGGTGTTGAACTTCCACAGCTCGGCTCCGTTTGACGCGTTCAGCGCGAGCAGCACGCCGCCGCCGGGCCCTGAGCCGTATTGGCTGGCCAGATACACCCGTCCGTTCGCGACTTGGGGCTGGATCCCGAAGGTCCCCTGTCCGGTGCTGAGGAGATGGCTGTTGGCCCACACCTGGTGGCCGGTCGCGGCGTTCAACGCGAACGCGGTCGTTGGGGTGAGCCCGTATACCGTTTCGTTGACGACGGCGACTCCGTTGGGTCCGGGTCCACTCTTTTCGGGCTGGTTGCACTGATACTCCCATTGCAGCTTTCCGGTCGCGAGCGCGATCGCGTACACGTTGGAATCCAGATCCTGCAGATAGACGACGCCATCGCGCACGATCGGTGCCGCGCTCAAGGAGCCGTCGGCGCCAACGCCTTTCCCGGCCGACCCGGTCAGCTTGAACGTCCAGGCCTGAACGAGGCTGGACACGTTCGACGAGGAGATCGTCGATCCGCGGGCATCCCGGGTGTTCGCGAGGTCAGCGTTTGCGTACGGCCACGACTTGGACGCTGCACCTTTCTTGGGCGCTGCCGTGTTCGCCGCGGTGGACGTGTGGCTGACGCTACAAGCGGCGCTCGCCTTGCTGCCGGCAGTCGTGCTGCCGCCGCAAGCTGCAACCACGCAACTTGCCGTGATCACGACCGCCACCGCCACGATGGCGCTGCGTCGACTCGAGCTCGTTGTCATCGCGGAGAACCTCCTCAGAAAGTGCTATTTATGTGATATCACTTTTCCCGTAGCTTGCAAGCGCGCTCCCAGTTACCAGCTTCAGACCGCGGCCGGGCAGAAAACTCATCGATCACCGCATCTAGGTCCGCGACGCGCCGGGTCGACAGACCGAAACGAGAGCTGCTGGGTGTCCCGAAGCAACAACCCTCTGGAAGGGCTGCGCCGGTGGGCGACCACTCCCTCGCGATCTGGCATGCGACTCATCATTTCGCCATTGGAGTACCGCCATCTTCGTGGCTCGGCACGAGTGCGCATTGGCGGTGGGATCGTCTTGGCCGGACTCGGCGTCGTGACGCTCGCCTATGGCGGAAACGACCGCAAGACATACGGGTAGGCGTCGGCGTTCCTGGCTCCCGGGGCGGCGAACCTGGCGTTCGCCTACTGGGAGCTCAGTGTCGCTCGAAACGAGAGACGTCTCGATGTCGCGTGCCGCCGGCCCTGGCGAGGCCGACACGTCCGTGCCTTGGCCTGGGCCGCGTGAGGTGGGGCGGCCTTGGGGCTTGGAGGTTGGGCGTTCTGTTAGCGTTGGCTCGTGGACGGCATGGATAGCTTCCGCCGCCAGGCGCGAGCGACCTGGTCGGCGGGTGACTGGGACAGCTTTGCGGAGTTGATCACGCCCGTCGGCGGCGTAGTGATTGATCGGGTTGGGGTGGCGCCGGGGCTCAGGCTGCTTGACGTGGGTACGGGCAGCGGTGGCAATGTCGCGATCCCGGCAGCGCAGCTTGGTGCCGAGGTCGTCGGTTTAGACGTAACGCCAGAGCTTCTTGAACACGCTGTCCGGCGTGCCGGCGAGGCGGGCGTGGACGTCGAATGGGTGGAGGGGGACGCCCAGGAGTTGCCGTTTGAGGATGCCAGCTTCGATCGCGTGACCTCGACGTTCGGGGCGATGTTCGCGCCCGATCATCGGCGGACAGCTAGCGAGCTTGTCCGTGTATGCCGACCAGGAGGACGGATCGCGATGACGACCTGGACCAACGACGGCTTCGTGGGCGAGCTGTTCACATTGACCGGTTCGTTCATGCCGTCTCCGCCCCCGGGCGTGCAGCCCCCGCCATTGTGGGGGGTCGAAGCCCACATCAACGACGTCTTTCGCGCCGTCGATGCCGAGCCGTCGATTGCCCGCGAAACCGTCGACTTCGACTTCGACTCGGTCGATGATGCCGTCCAGCAGTACGCAACGAACTTCGGTCCGTTCGTCAGCGCCCGCGTGGTGCTGGAGCCCCAGGGGCGATGGGGGGAGTTCATCGGCGCCTTCCAGGATCTGGTTGATCGGTTCAACCCAGCCGCCGATGGCACGGCGCGAGTTCGCTCTGACTACTTCGTGATCCTGATCCAGCGCTGAAGGCACGGCTGCCAGAACACATTGCGGACGACCGCTGCGACCACGCAGTTCATGACCTGGTCCTTCACACATGGCGGCGAGACCCCCCCTGCTCCCGCCGCCATCAATCAGCACGCAGCGGTTGCCGTCTGCAACTCGGCGAGGGTTCGTCGAGCGACCTGGCCGAACTCCGCCTCGTTGTCTGGATCGAGCCAGCGGTCGAAGGCGAGCTTGAGAGCGAGCGCGCCCGTCTGGGCGGCCATCTGAGCGGTCATGTCGGCCACACCGCGCTGCCGGAGCGCTTCGGTCATCGACGCGAGGAGTGCAAGCCCCTTCAGCGCCTCGCGCTCCTGCAGTTCCGCGCTGGCGGCGATCACCGCGCGCCGACGAGTGACGAAGTCTCGCCGTGCGGGGACGAACAGTTTCTGTCCGGCCAGGTCAAGCGCGGAGGCGATTGCTTGGAGTGGGGTGGCGTTCGCAGGGGCGCCGGCGATCCCCTCGACAAGCAGCCTGGGCATCGTGTTCCCGCCGGAGAGAACTTCTCGCTTGTCCGGGAAGTGGCGGAAGAAGGTGCTCTTGGTCAAGCCGGCGCGCTCGGCGATGTCGATCACCGTCGTGTTCTCATAGCCGTGCTCGGCGAACAGGTCAAGGGCCGCGAGCGCCAGGCGTTCTCGCGCGTCGGGTTGCCAACGGGCCACGCACCGGAGGTTACGGCACTTGGTCGCGTCACCTGCAATACTGATAGGACAAAGTCCCGTCAGCTGCCGGAGGTCACCCATGAGTCGAGCTGTCATCTATGAGAAGTTCGGAGGCCCCGAGGTTCTGGAACTGCAGGACGTTCCGGAGCCGCACGCCGGCCCGGGCGAAATCCGCGTTCGCGTCGCGGCCGTCGGGCTGAACCCGATGGACCCGGCCATCGCGGCAATGCCTGAGCTCGCTGCCCGGTTCAACATCACCGTCCCGTCCGGGTTCGGCTACGACGTCGCCGGCGTCGTCGACGAGGTCGGTGCTCGCGCCAGCGGGTTTGCCGTGGGCGAACGCATCTACGGCGGCGTCATGGAGCGGGCCGCTGCGGACTTCGTCGTGGTCAAGACGCCACCCGCGGCACGAGAGGCCCTTTTTCACACACCGGAGGGTCTCAGCGACGAAGTCGCGAGCACGCTGGCCGTTGCTGGTGCCACCGCGGCGGCCGCACTGGCGGCGATCGACCTGAGGCCACAGGACACCGTTCTGATCGGCGGGGCGGCTGGCGGTGTCGGCGTGTTCACCGTACAATTGGCCCGACTCGCGGGCGCAACCGTGATCGGGACCGCCTCGCAGGGCACTTTCCCGTTCCTGCGCGAACTGGGAGTCGAGCCGGTCACCCACGGCGCCGGGCTGGCCGATCGGGTACGGACGTTGGCCCCCGACGGCATCACCGCGGCGGTTGACCTGTTCGGCACCGAAACGATTGAAACCGCCCTCGCTCTCGGCGTAGCACCCGAGCGGATCTCCGCGATCGCCGCCGGCCCGACCCCTCCAGGCGGCGCGCGCGCGGCTTGGGGCGACGACGCCGAGCCCGGCGCGCTGCCCCGGATCGCCGACGCGATCGTCGCCGGGCAGATCACGGTTCCGATCGCGGCCAGGTTCCCGATCGAGCAGATCCGGGAGGCCGCGGCGCTACAGGCCGACCGACACGTGCACGGCAAAATCGTGGTCACGCTCTAGCTGGAGTTCCCGACCGTGTGGGCGCCGGTTTGGCCGCCCGCCCGTGGCGGCGTGGATCCGTCTCACGGGTACATCCGAGACGGTTGCCAACCCGCCGTGACAGGGCTAACGTCCCACGCACATCCGCCAAGGAGGCACGTCATGGACCGTAACAGCGATGCACTTCGAGCCGAGAACGAAGCGCTCCGAGCCGAGAACGCCGCGCAGCGACTGCTCTTGGAAAAGCATCAGTGGAGCGGGCTGACGCCCAGCCGGTCAGGAGGCGTCTGCCCGGAGTGCTGCGCCTCCAGGCGCTCTGCCCAGGGACACCGCCCCGGTTGCGCGATCGCGGCCGCGTTGGGGCTCACCGAAGGATCCGAACTTCTGCTCTCCGCCTAGCCGCTCGCGTCCGATTCCATGAAGGCTCAGCTATGCCGTCGGCCCGCCACGGCGGGTGCGGGCTTCTGCTTTGAGCCGATGACGATCCGAAGCGGCAGCGGGACCGTCACGGCCGCACCGGCGACGATGACGGGAGTCTTGTCTTGTGGGTTCGTGAGCACGCTGTCGCGGTCTCCGGGACAGCGGAGATCCTCACCGATGATCGGAGCCGCAGCAGCCTGACTGCCTGACGTCATTCGGCGCAAGCACGGACTCGAGTTCCGGTCGTCATGGCGCTCGAGCGTGTGATGAGGCCCGGCCCGGCGATGCGGGTGATCCTCCGTATCACACCATGACGATCGGCCGCGCCAACAAGATCGCCCTTGAGCCTCCGTCGACGAGCGCAACGTAGCGTTGCCCGGCGCGGCTCCGTTGGTCGATCTTCACCGTCAGGTGGGCAAAAGTGACCAACCGAAGCGTCCGGCTGAAAGCGTCGCCACGCGACAGCTATGAGACGCCGCATCTAAAAGGTAGCCCGGGTCATGTCTATGACATTGGAGTAACGAGTCGCCCGGCGGTACAACCGTTTGAGATCGCGATCCACCGCAAGCCCGCGGCCCGCACCCTCTCCGCGGGCGAGCACTGCCATCCGTTGACGCGCGGGAGTCTTGCAGGCGCCCGAGTGTCTGACAGGAGCACCTCGCGGCCCAAGCGACCCTGACGCGTGCCCGGTGGCATACCTCACCATCATCGGCAGTGATCCGCGGAGACGCACTTCTGCTGACGAAGACCCAGCCTCCCCCGCAACTTCGTGCGGTCGTGCGCGTTGACACGATCGGGTGCGAATTTCTCGGCTGAGGGGCTGAAATGAGGGAACCTGGAGCGGTCGTTCGGACCGCCGGGACGGCGGTACTCGTGCTGCTGGTCGCTGCAGCGCTCGCCATGGCGTTCAGTTCTCGGGCCGGCGCGGCTGAGACGACAAACGCGGTCTGGGGGCAGGGCACGCGTGCACCGCTGCCCGCCGGCGCGCAAGGTGGTTCGCTGAGCGCGGTGTCGTGCCCCGCTGCGGGTGTGTGCACGGCCGTTGGAACGTTCATGGGCGGGTCTGGCGATCAGCAGGCGCTGCTGCTCAGTCGGTCTGACGGCAGCTGGCAGCCGCAGGCGGCGACGCTCCCGGCCGATGCCGATGTGGACCCGAAGGCGACGCTTGAGGCGGTGTCGTGCGGGTCGCCCGGCAACTGCACGGCGGTTGGGACCTATGTCGACGCGGCGGGCGACCTCCAGGGTTTGATCGTCGCTGAGAACGCCGGCAGCTGGTCAGACGCGGTCACGGCACCGCTTCCAGGCGACGCACAGCCGACCAACAATCGGCTCTCGTTGGACTCAGTCTCGTGCCCGACCGCGACGACCTGCGTCGCGGTCGGCGACTATCTCAACGAGGCCGGCAGCCAGGTCGGACTGATCGAAACCGAGATCTGGGCAGGCTTCACGGAGCAGGCAGTGGTCGCGTCGATGCGGGAGGAGGAGGCCGGCGGTGAGGATCTCGAATCGGTTGCTTGTGCCGGGGCCGGGGACTGTACGGCCGTCGGCTCGTATCTGGATCCGAGCAGCGTCGGCCAGGCGATGGTCGTTGAGCAGCGATCGGGCAGCTGGCAGCCCGCCGTGCCCGCGCCGCTGCCGGGCATCGGCCTCGCGTCGAATCCCGAGCACCGCTCCGGGCTTGACTCGGTCGCGTGCTTGTCTTCAGGTCAATGCACCGCGGCAGGCGACTATGAACCGTCGTCTGTCGCTGGCTCGGGGCAGCCGCTGGTGGTGACCGAGGGCGCCGACGGGTCGCTGCAGGCAGCGGGGGTGCCGCCCGGTTCGGCGGCGACGACGTCCGGCGGCGCATCAGCGGTGTCGTGCGCGGAAGTCGGGAATTGCGCGGCGGTCGGTACGGCTGGGCAGACGCGCACCACCAGCTGCTGTGAGAGGGTTGGCACCGGTCTGCTGCTGGCTCAGCCGGGCGGGTCGTGGACTCAGACCGCAGCGATGATGCCCGCCGACGCGGCCAGCCCGACGGCAACGAACGACACCGATTACCCGCTGCCGGTGCTCAGCTCCATTTCGTGCGCGGCGGGCGGGTGTAGCGGCGCCGGCACGTACGAACCCGCAGGCGAGATCCAAGGGTTCTCGTATGCCAACACGCCGCTGTTGATCAATCGGTCGGGCACCGCTTGGGGATCAGGGTTCGCGCCGCGTCTACCCGCGGACGCCGCGACCCAGCCGTTGTCGACGCCGAGCGGTCCGCAGGGGCCGACGGATGTGATCGACGCGGTCTCGTGCGCGACCGCTGGCACGTGTGCCGCCGTTGGCTCCTACACCAACACTGCCGGCTTGGCTGAGCCGCTGCTTTTGACCTCCGCACCGGGCTCAGCGCCGTCATCGCTGGCAATACAGGCGCCCTCGACGGCCCCTGCCGGGTCTCTGATCCCAGGCTCGGTCGTTGCCGCAACGGTGTCATCACAGGCCGGCCCGACCGGCACGATCAGCTTCCGCGTGTTCGGACCAAGCAACGCACCGCCGGCGAACTGCTCAAACGGCGGCACGCAGATCGGCACCGCGACCGTGTCCGGCGTCGGCTCCTATGACCCCTCCGCCGGCTTTGTTACAGCCAGCGCCGGGGACTACTGGTGGTATGCGACCTACTCCGGGGACACCAACACGCTGGCATCAGCATCGACATGCGGACCGGGCATGACCGAGACGGTCGCCGCCGCTCACCCCGTCCCGCCACCGCGAATCATCTGCCCGAAGCCCACCGGCAGGCTGACCGCTAGAGCCGTCGGTCCGATCGCTCTCGGGATCACGCGAAGGACCGCACAGCGGCGACTCACCCACCACACCGGCACCGCCACGAGCGAGCGTTTCTGCCTGACCGGCGGCGCTGCCACCCACGTCCTCTATGCCTCACAGCGCCTACTCGCCAGGCTGCCGGCCAAGTCCCGTCACAAGCTCACGGGCAAGGTCGTGCTGATCCTGACCTCAAGCGGTCACTACACGCTCGGCAAAGGTCAAGATCGGCACCCCGCAGAAGACCGTGCGGCGCGCGCTGAAGCTCCCAGTCGCCCACCGGGCGGGCAAGACGACGTGGTATCTCAGTCGAGTCCGCAGCGGAGAGCTCGTGATCAAGGTCCGACGCGCCAAAGTTACCGAGATCGGGGTCGTCAACCACACCGTGCTGGCCAGGGCGGGCTGGCGCACGCTCCTGCGAGGCTTCTAACCCGTCGCTGCGCTCGACAGCCGGTGCGACCAGACGCGAGCGCTGCTTGAGGACCGGCGGCGCCGGCACCGGCTATTCGGTCTCGGTCGCGTGCCAGCCCTGGCGGTCGCGCTTGACCTTTCCGTCCCTGACGAGATGTGGCATCACCCGATAAAGGTAATTGGGTTCGGTGCCCATCGACGAGGCCATCTCCGGAATCGTGATTCCCGGATGTTCGCGCACGAGCGCGAGCGCCTGATCGCCGCGCGTCCCGTTCCGTCGCCCGCTTGATCGGGCGCGACGCCGCCCGGCTCGCTCGCCGTTCACCGACTCGATCTTCGCCAGGCGCCCGGGACCACCGCCGGCCAACGCCGATCGTGCTGATTGCAGCTTCGTCATTTCGGTTTTGAGGTCTTCAAGGCGACTGTCGATATCGACCACGGTCCTATCAACAAATCCTGCCATGCCTGCCACCTCCAGAATCAGTGCACATAAAATGAATAAATATCCACGATACACGGGAAATGTATGGTTTGGTTGAGTTGTGGACGTATTGGTCAGGCTGTGGCGTTCGCGGAGCTGCTTGCGCCGCGCCAGCAACCGGGTGGCTTCACGTTCGGATGTGGCGCCGACGATGATGCGGCCCGCCAGGCTTCCGAGCCAATCCCCGGGTCAGCCCGTAGCTCGTCTGACGCGCTGGATCACGGGCTCGAACTCGGCTGCTTCCACGCCGATCACGACGTTGTACGTCAATCCCAGCCGCTCACCGTAATTCAGGATCCGTTCGGCGATCTGGTCAACCGTGCCGATCAACAGCTTCGGCGAAGCAATGATCTGCTCAGGTGTCAGGTATGTATGAACCTTCGCCAGCTCGTGTGCCACGCCCTCGCGGTCCGAGGTGATCTGCACCGGCACCCCGACGTTGATCTCCAGGTCGCGTCCGCCCGCCCAGTCACGCGCCTGCGCAAGCCGCGCCTCGGTCGCCTCAAGTGTCGGCAGCACCCGCTCACCTGGCGGCAGCGTGACCTTCGCCACCGGCGGGACCGCCGCGACCGTGAACGTGGCGGCGTGACGGGCGGCGATCCGTGCGGTCTGATCGCCGGTGACGGCGATCAGCAGCTGCGGGTTGGCCTGCGCAAACGGTGAGCGCTGCTGCCCGGCGGCCTGCTCGATCGCGGTGACGACCTCCTTCAGGCGCTGAACCCGGGCGGCACGGGTAGGCGGCATCAGTTGCGCGATATCGGGCGTCGAGATCCCCGTGCCGAGACCGATCTCCAGGCGCCCGCCGGTGAGATGATCGACGGTCGCCAGCTCGCGAACGAGCCGTCCCGGATCCCACAGCCCGACGTTGAGCACGAACGTCCCGACGCGCAGTTGGCTGGTCGCGCCAGCCGCTGCCACGATCGTCGGCAGCGGCGAGCGCAGCACTCCGATGTCTGACATCACGTACGTGTCAAACCCAGCTTGCTCCGCGCGCGCGGCGTACTCGGCGATCTCCCGCGGGCCGCAACCGCTGTCCGCGGCCAACCCAAATCGATACGCGCTATGCGTCAAGCCGCTGGCTCTGGTGCGATGCTGACGACATCGCCAGGGTAGCGTCAGCACCAGTTCCCAGACCCGCAGATGGGCACGATCCCTGCGGCATTCAGCACCGTGTCACGGGGCCAGACGAGGACACACTCTGCAGGCACCATCCTCGCTAGGTCATGGGCGTGCGGGATCGAGGTGAACTCTTTGCCGAACGCCCATGCTTCGTCAATTCCTGCGACGGTGCGTTTGACCGAAGCGAGTGGTGCCGGGACGCCCTCCCCGTCGTGCGAGGAGGGCGCGGATACTGGCGTGGTCTCTAAAAGTAGTCAGCCCGCGATCGCTGACCCGCCACCGGTCATGGGAGTTGCTTGCCGCCGGTGGCCTGCGCCACGCACGCCGGGGCGGACCCTTGAACGATCGCGTCAAGCATTTGAATTCCGTTGGCGGACCCGTTGGCGGACTGCTCGGCCGCTAGGACGAGGGTGTCGCCGGCAGGGATCTCGTTGGGTTCGATCGTGATCGATTGCGGCGGGCCCGATCGCGGCGGAACCGAAGTGCCCGCCACTCGGTCATGCAGCTGCGGTGGGGCCGACTGCGGCGGGCCGCTGTAGGCCTTGAGCGTGGGTTGCAGTCCGTCTCGATCAGTCGGTGGAGGCGCTTTCGAGAGCACGTGCAGAGCCGCGGTGCAGCCCTGCGTAATCGGGACTGCTCTGGCCCTGACGCCGAACGCGGCCAGCTGCGCGTTCGCGCCCGCGATCCCGGCGATCTGGTTGATCGTGACCGTGACCGTGCCGTCCGGGTTGCTCGTCACGGCAAACGCCGGCGCGGCCGTTCCCGCGGTCAGCGCGAGCGCCGCCGCGGTTCCCACCGCGGCGAGGCCCAGACTCGCGCCCGCCAGACGTCGGCGCCGAGCGGGCCCGCCGGTGGTGGCCCGCCCGGGGTGGGCGTGATCGGCGTGGTGCTCGCGCACGAGCTCACGCCACAGGTTGTCCTCAAACGTGCTCATCGATTCAGTGCTCCCTTCGAAGCCGGGCGCGCGCCCGGAATAGGCGCGCGCGTAACACGCCGCGGGGAACGCCAAGCACCGCCGCGGCCTCCTTCGGTGTCAAGCCAGCGAGGTCGACCAGCTCGACGGCTGTCCGTTCCAGCTCCGGTAGCTGGGAGCAGGCCGCGATCAGCGCCTGCCCTGCCTGCTCGGCATCGATCCTGGCTGCCAACTCCTCGGTCTCGTCTACCTCCAACGCGCGGCGCCCGGCAAGCCGCGCGGCGGCATCCCGGCCGCCCGTGGCCTGCTCGCAATGCTGTGCGAAAACGTGGGTGGCGATTCCGAACAGCCACGAACGCGCCGCGCCCTTACCGGCATCGAAGCTGCCGAACGAGCCGACTGCACGCACGAACGTCTCCGAGGTCAAATCCGCGACGGTCTGCGGTTCACCGCAACGGCGGGCGAAATACGCGGTGACCGCCGCAACGTTGGTGCGGTAGACCCGCTCGAACTCGCCGGGTTGCCGACTCGGCAAGCCGCCCGAACCCGACACCTTCACCTTGGCTTGTGCGCTCATACCACCAGTTGCCCAAATCGCATCCGCCTGTTATGTCGGCAACAGGGCCGGAGCCCGCGCGCAGCTTCCGCGGCCCCGCCGGAGCATAGGACCGCGGTGGGCCGGACAAGGGCGCTGGTCCCACCGGCACCGCGCGCCTAGGTCCGACGCCCGTCAACAGCGTCGACGGAGGTCTCAAGCACTCCTTGTGCCCGAAGTCGTGCCACCGATGCAGACACTGACTCTCGCGGCAGGGTCCTGCCGCTGCTCGGTCACGAAGGGAGGAGTCCGTTGACGTCGGCGCCGAGCCGTCGCTGGTCGTGACGACCGGTCTCGGTTCCGCACCGACTCAGCCAGGCGGGGCCAGTCGTTCGGCCAGATACTTGAGCGAGATCGGGTAGCGGTACTCGATTGCCATGTGGGTGGCGTCGAAGATCTCGAACGAGACATCGGTGACGCCGATCCGCTCCAGGGCGCGGCGGAACGCTTCGGCGCCGAGGTCGAGGAACCATTCGTCGCGCTTGCCGGCGTCGATGTAGATCGCACGCATGCCGCGCAGGGCGTCGGCGTGGCCTGGAACCATCCGGACCGGATCCCAGCGCAGCCAGCGCTCCCAGACTTCCGGGATGAGTTCGCCGATCGCGGGGTCGTACGGGAGCCGCACCGTACCGTCCTCGTCGGCCGAGTAGCAGGCGGCCATGCACCAGTCGTTGAGCAGGCGGCCGTCGCTGTCCTTCGCGAACGCGGGGCGGCTGCGGAACTCCTCCCAGAAGCGCTCGTAGGAGCCTTCGTAGTCGTCACGTAGCACGCGTGCGGTCTGCGGGAACCCGGGCAGGTAGCAGGTCTCGAACAGGGCGTCGCCGGCGTGGGTGGCGAGGCCGCCGAACACGTCCGGGCGCAGCATCGGGGTGACCATCGCGCCGTAGCCGCCGCTCGACTTCCCGGCGATCCCCCGGTGCTGGGGCGCCGCCAGCGTCCGGTAGCGCTCGTCCACCCAGGGGACCACCTCGTCACAGAGGTAGGTGTGGTAGCGGCCGGTCCCCGGCGAGTCGAGGAACTGGCTGCCGCCGAGCGAGGTCCAACAGTCGACCCAGACGCAGATCGTCGGGGGCGCCTCGCCGGCGGCGAACAGCTCGTCGGCGAGCTCGGGGAAGTTGGGCCGGAACGGGGACCGGTTGCGCCACATGTCGAGCTGGCCGGTGAGGCCCTGGATCATGTAGACGGACGGGTAGCGGCGTTCGGGCTCCGCGTCGTAGCCCGGCGGCACGTAGACCCATAGCGGCCGCTCGTAGGGGTCGCCGAGCGGGTTGTCGCGCAGTGCCTCGCTGGCGAGCAAGTGCTCGTCGAAGCGCCCCGCCGGCTCGCTTCCCCACGGCTTCATCGGGCCGGACTCTAGCTCGGCCGACCTCGCGTGCCGGGTTGCACGGGATCGTCCGGACGTTGGGCACGCAGGCGCACGCAGCTCACCACGACGTTGACCGGTGAGGGACGGATCACCGCGTGGAGGCGGCAATCCCGGGTTCGCGCGTCCCCAGAACGGCGGAGATGTTCAGTCGCACGTAATCGAGTGGGAGGCTGACCCCGGCGACGACCGCGCCCGCAAATGGCTCGCGCTGCTCCTCGGGTAGCCGAGCGAGGTGCGCCGCCAGAATCGACGTTGACACGAACGCGGCCACGTTCTCTGGGTACGTCGGGCGTTCCTCCAGCCAGCACCGGATTGCCGTGAACCCAGCCGCAATCAGGCGCTGCTCGGTTTCCTGCGGCGATGCGAAGACCCAGGGCGACCAGCCGACCAGCTTAGGTGCGCGATCGCGCGAGACTGCGTCGATGACCTGACGGACGCGATCGATGTTGCCCTGTCCGCCGCATTGGACCTCGAGCACGCCGCCGGGCCGAAGCGTCTGAGCCAGTCGTGCCCAGAGACGATCATGATCGGGGACCCAATGCAGCGCGGCCGTCGAGACGACCACATCGACTGGCTCGTCCAGTTCGATATCGAGCGCGTCCTGGCACCAGACCTCCGCCCGGTCGCCGAGTCGCGCACGTGCCAGCGCCACCATCTCATCGGAGGCATCGACCGCGAGCACCCGGCCGTGCGGAACCAGCTCCAACAGCAATTCAGTGACGCGGCCCGTGCCGCACCCGACGTCCAGAATCGTGCCGTCGCCTGCGATGCGATCGAGCCGCGCCAGGACCTCCGAAGCCCATGCCTGCTGCGGCTGGCTTGACTGGTCGTACGTACCTGCGTCCCAGGGGATGCCCACCGGGGCATCAGGCTACCTCGTCGACGGTCGCAACTCACACTCGGGCTGGGTCAGTGATCCGGTGGCCGGGAGGCGGAGTCTGCGCCGTGATCGTGTTCGTTCGTTGGATCGTGTTCTGGCCGATGATCATGTACATCTCGATGGGCTCGATGCCCAGCGAGCACCCGACGGGTGCCAATCGCCCCAACCAGTTCGTCGGTTGACCTGTGATGCTGCGCGCGCGGCCGTTGCTAGGTCAGTCAGTAACTGAGACACGCGACCCCTCGAGAGAGGCCGAGCAGCAGTTCACAGCGATGGTTAGGCGCGCGACGCGCGCGATCCGGCCGTGGGGGACTAATGGATGACGTAGTGGTCGATCTGGCCCAGTAGCGCCTGAGTCGGTCGGGCGGCGGGTCGGACCGTGGAGATTGCGACTGACAACGGCCACATGAGGCCGGGGTGGTTGAGGTTGACGACTCGGACGGCGTGCTGGTCGAAGGCCAGTGTCCGGGGAAGCACCGCGATTCCGAGGCCATGCGCGACGAAGTCTGCGGCGGCCCTGACGTCGAAGCATTCGAGGACGACCTCGCGATCGGTGCCGGCATCGGCGAACGCTTCGTCGACGGCGGTGCGGGTTCCGTAGCCGCTGGGGAAGTCAACGAATGGCTCGTTGGCGAGCTGTTCGATCGCAATTGTGGACGCGTCCGCGAGCCGGTGCGAGACCGGGACAACGAGCTCGAGCGGGACTCGAGCGATCTCGCGGAGGTGGATCCCCGGTCCGACCGGGTCCGTCACGCCGACGAACGCGACGTCCAGTCGACCGCCGGCGAGGTCGTGGAGAAGACCGCGGGAACCTGATGGTGAGACGATCAGCCGGAGCTGCACCGCGGGATGCCTCTGATGAAAATCGCCGAGCAGAGCGCCGAGCTGAACCTGAGTGGGCGTTGAGGTCAGCGTCCCGATGCGCAGCGTCCCGCGAAGCCCGCCGACGACGTCATCGACGGCGGTTCGCGCGGCCGAGACCGCGGCGATGGCTTCTCGTGCTCGGGGTAACAGCGCGACACCGGCGTCGGTCAATGTGACCTGGCGCGCCCCGCGGGTCAGCAACGCGGCGCCGAGCTCGCGCTCCAGCGCGGCAACAGTGTTGGAGATCGCGGATTGGGCGAGGTTGAGCTGCAGCGCAGCCGCGGTGAATGTGCCCTCCTCCGCGACGGCCACGAAATAGCTCAACTGCCGAATGTCCATGATCTTCGGCCTCCACGACCCGAGTTGGTGTCGAACTGAGATCATCGCGCGATCGCGGGCGCGTTGCGATCAGCGCGATGAACCGGCGGCCGGCTCTGGCTGCTGGTCGGATCCCGTCGCCTGCGCGTAGCCGGCCATCGTCACGGTCGCCGCAGCGAGCGCGACCGACAGCGAAAGCCACAGACCGGTCTTGACCAACAGTGCGCCCGTCAGCGCGCCTGCCAGCATCGCGATCACTGCGGCGGCGCGTCGCGGCGACGAACGCCGGGCGCCGGATGTTCCGGCGTCGGCGGCCAGTCCGGTCAGGGTGAGGGTCAGCACTGTCGTGGTGAGGTCCGGGACACCGAGCGAGCGGACCGCCGCGTTGCGGACGCCCATCGCTGCGGCCAGAACGGCGATCAGGATCCCGCCCGCGATCGTGCCCGGTGCAGGAGACACGCAGAGCGCGTAGATCAGCGCAGCCGCGATCAGCACGGCCTCACACGCCAGCGCCACCGTGAGATGGCGAGGGCGCACGGCGCCGAATCGCGTCTGGATCCGACCGCCGATGAAGGCGCCTGCCAGAAACGCCGCAAGTGACACGATCGGCGCGAGCACCGGAAGACCGCTGCCGCCGGCGAGACCAAAGCCCAGGAGCACGACATTGCCGGTCATGTTGGCCGTGAACACATGTCCGAGACCCAGGAAGCTGACGGCGTCCACCAGTCCGGTCGAGAACGTCAGAGCGAGCAGCGCCCGCGCCAGCGGGTGGCGCAGGTGCGCAGCGCCCGGACCCGCCACAGCGTCAGATGAGGATGCAGAAGATGACATCTCAACACCCTGAACCGAGCATCCCGGTAGCTCAATGCCGATCGCAGATACCTCTTGTCGGCAGCCGCGATGGCAGCCCGATTTCCGGGGCATGCTGGCCGGTCGCGCGGCCGTTCCGGACGCAACGGCCCAACGGGCCGGCGTCAGCTCAGGCTGTTCGTCCGCTTGCGCGACGGGCGCGTGCGGCGCGCGAGCTTCTCAGCTTGGGTGATCTCAACCTGGCGGGCTCGTTGCATGAAGTCCTGGATCGCGAGCAACTGGTCCCGCGTGTAGCGCCGGAGCACGCGTCGCCCGGCCTGGACCATGACGCCGAATGCCTGGTCACCGACCGCCAGCGCGCTCGGGGTCAGTGAAACGATTGTCTGGCGGCGGTCGCGGTCGTTGCGCGTTCGGGTGGCGTGGCCGGCGGCGACGAGGCGGCCGATCGCGGTCGTGGTCGCTGCGGGGCTGAGCCCGACGCTGCTCGCGAGCTGTCCGGCTGTGAGTTGGCCGGCGACCTGTAGGGCTTGGATCAGTCTGAGGTCGGTGCGATTGACCCCGAACGCGCCGGCCACGGCTTCATCGACGATGGCGGTGGCGGTGCGAAACGCGCCCACCGCCATCGCGACCTCATCGAGCAGCGCTTGACGACTGGGCAAATTTTTCTCCGCCGGGACTTGTTTCGACACTCGAACTAGTTTACGCTCCCCGTAGATCGTTCGACTGTCGAAACAAAATATGCAAGACCATCCCCAGACAAAGGAGTAAGGAAATGCCCGATCGCGTACTGATCATCGCCAACGCACTTGTCGCCAACGCCCGTCATTCGCTGCCCAAAAGTCTGCGCCGGGACGACGATTACGCCCGCGAGGTGATGGTCGTAGCTCCCATGTTGACCACGCGACTGCAATGCCTCACCTCAGACATCGACGCCGCACACGCCGCGGCCGAACAGCGACGGCGCCAGATCGCCGCCGACATGAGCACTTTCCGGACCCCGCCGCTCACGACCGTCGGCGACGAGAACCAATTGCTCGCGGTCGCCGACGCCCTTGCGACCTTCGACGCCGATGCCTGCGTTGTCGTCACCCATACCCGCGAGCATGCCAACTACCACGAGCATGGTGTGCCCGAACAGATCTACGATCAGTTCAGGTTGCCCACCACCGCCCTGACGGTCGACACCCATGGTCGCATCGTCGGCCACTACGGCCTGACCTAGAGAAACCGTGGCGGCGGCCGGGAGGTCGCCGCCGAGCTCGTGCAGGTGGCCGCGGACGGCGTGCCACCGGTGCCGCTCGGCGACCACCTCCCGCAGCCGGTCGGTCTCACGCAGCCCGGCGCTGCACGTAGGACATGGCCGACCGCGACCGCGCGGCCGAGCGCTGCGGCAATCGCGGCCTCGACCTGGTAGCGGCGGTGGCGCGGTTCGTCCGACTGCAAGGCGAGATGAGTTGGCGAGCGAGCCGGATCGCCTCGCCGGGCCAGGTCGACCCGGGCCCGCGTGGCCGGCTGTGTCGACGAGATACAGCACGCGCAGCACGACGGCGAGCTCGCCGGGCTGGTCCAGGCGGCGCCGCTGCAGGGCTCGCTTGGCCCGGCTGATCCGCTGCGCCATCGTGGCCTCCGGCACGTGGAAGGCGTCGGCGATCTCCCGGTCCGCACCACATCGATCGAATCCCTCGACCGCACATGGCGAGCCCAATTCATGTATCTGCGGCGGCCGTCGGCGCTCTCGTCACCAGATGCAGCGCTTGCCGGGCGCGCGAGCGAGGGCAAGGGGCGGTTTCCAAGGGGGCAGGCAATGTCTGAGATCGGCAGCGAGGTGTGGCAATGAGCAACCGCAAACGTGAGCGCCGCTTCCGAGCCGCCGCGACCGCCAACCGGCCGCTGGGCGTCAGCGTCGAGCACTATCCGGCCGGGAGGGCACCGCGGACCTTCAGTCCGGGTGATTTCAGCCTCCATCGCGCGGCTGCCACGAAGGGCCGTGACGGCGCCACCACAACACTGGGGAAGCTGATCCAGGCCGGTGAGCGCACCCGGTACGGGAACTCCGACTACGCGCGATGGACGCATTCGGCGTTGATCGTGTCCGAGGACGGCGACATCTGCGAAGCGCTCGAGAAGGGCGTTACCCGGGACAACATCAGCAAGTACCGCGGAACCGACTACTTGATCGTGCACGTCGTCGCATCCGACGTTCAGCGCCAGTTGGCGTGCGGGTTCGCCGAGAGCCGGGTGGGTGACAGGTACGGCGTCCTGAACTTCGTCGGGCTCGCGATCCAGTCGCTCTTCGGCTGGAATCTCTCAGTGCAGATGGACGGCCAGTTCATCTGCTCGGGCCTGGTCGCGCGCGCCACCGAGAAGTACATCGAGGCGTATCCCCGTAGTCCTGAGAACATGATGCCTGGCGACCTTGCGTTCTTCTGGGGCGCCGATTCCGAGGAGCCGCTCCCGGCCTTGGGGTTCTTCGGCCAGTGTCTGAACCTGCTCGTCGCGTTCGTCGACCTGTTCCGTAAGCACACGGGGGACCCCGCTCCGGACCCAGGTCAGGTAACTCCGCCGGCGCGAGCGGCGGCTGCATCCGAGCCTGCCGAGCGCGACGACCGGGTTACGACCAGGACGTGAGGCCGTGCGGCTTCGACGCGGATTGCCGTTCGAGGTTGCGGGACAGGCGCGGCGATCGACGGAGCGCCAGGCCTGAAGCGGACGAGCGGCTGGTCTTTAGCTGTCGCATTCATCGGTCGATGAATGTTCTGTGAACTCGGATCGCCACGCGGTGAGGGCAGCCGTACTGCGGGTCGCTCCGTTTGCCGGGGCGTGTTGTTTGGCGTGGTTCGTGGTGCTGGTGGGCTCGTCGGTCACGTGGTGGGAGTACTGGTCCTCGCTGGCGCTGGCGTTGGCTGCGGGTGGCACGGCGCTGTTGGCGATGGTCGACCGTCGGTATCCCTGGCTGGCGGTGGTGCCCAGCGCGCTGTTGCTGCTGGCCGCCGTGGGGTTGCTGCGCGACAGCGTGGGCGGGATCGCTTCGGGAGCCGGCGCGTTGGCGATCCTTCCGGTGTTCCAGACCGCTCTGTACAGCCATTCGCGGCGAGATCTCGGCGTCGTGCTGCTCGGCGTGGCGCTGTTTTTCGTGATCCCGATCTGGCTGGTGGGTCTCCCCGCCTATCCCCAGGCCCAGTACCGCACCGTTCTGCTGGCGGTCGCGGCGGACGCGATCATCGGGTTCGCCACCCAGGCGCTGGTCGCGCGGATCCGGGACCAGGCGTGGGAAGCCCAGGGCCGGGAGCGGATGCTCGAGCAGGTCACCACCGTCGTGCACGGACTGTTTGACAGTCCCCAGCCGCGCCAGGACACGTGTGAGGCGGCCATGACGATCGGCAGCGCTCTGTCAGCGGTGCTCTATGAGCCACGGGCCAACACCGATGAGCTGACCTGCACCGCGGCCGCGGGAATTCGATCCGAGGTGCTGGCAAGTGTCGTGCCCCGCCGCAGTGCGGCCTATGAGGCGATGCGCACCTGCCGGCCCATCTTGATCACCGAGAACGTCGGGGCGTACGTCGGACTGGTCGACGTCTGGATCGCCGAGGGCTGCCCGAGGTCGCTGCTCTACCAGCCGCTCGTGCGTGGAGACAGGTCGCTGGGGGTGCTCATCATCTGCTGGCCGGACCACGTGCGGGGCAAGGGCCCGCGAGCGAAGGTGGTCGCTCTGCTCGCCCACGAGGTTGCGGCGGTGATCTCCCGCGCAGACGCCCTCGATCATCTCAACGACGAGGCACTCACCGACGCGCTGACCGGTCTGCCCAACCGCCGAGCCTGGGAGCGGCACCTGCGCCAACTCGCCGCCGCCGGGCAGCATTTCGCGATCGGCATCCTTGACCTCGATCATTTCAAACAATTCAACGACACCCAGGGGCACCCCGCCGGCGATCGCCTGCTCAAAGAAACGGCTGCGGCGTGGGGCGATCAGCTCCGCGCCGGCGACTTCCTGGCCCGGATCGGCGGCGAAGAGTTCGGGCTCCTGTTGCTCGACTGCGGGCAGGACACCGCCCGCGAGGTCGTGGACCGCCTGCGCGACCAGGTGACCCACAGCCAGACGTGCTCAGCTGGAATCGCGATCAAAGCGCCCGAGGAAACCCCCGACGCGGCGGTCGAACGCGCCGACGCCGCGCTGTACCGGGCCAAGGCCGAGGGACGCGATCAGTCCACACTGGCCGCGACCGACGACCTCGCCGGGGCACGGCCAGGTGCCCACACCAGCTGACACTTCCGCGTTTTTCGCCAGATCGTCGAGGCCATCCGAGCCGCCGCGTCGGCCACTCCATGACCGGCCCTTATGACGCCGGTCAGCGGCACGTCTTCGCGATCGGTGCCGTTCCCGACGGTCCTTCAGGAATACCCCGGCAACGGCTACTTGAACTGCTCGACCATGCCCGACCCTCCCGGGAACTCAGGGTAGCTTCGCTCTAACATGCGCCGGGTGCCCCGAGCCTCCGATACGTCGAGTTTGTCGCTGTGGTCTGAGAACTCGGTCCTGTCGATCGCGTCGCAGGGCTCGGTGCTCTCGATCGGGTCTGTCGGCTCG
>Ga0302325_10002494_pt1 | contig 44648 bp, 47 predicted proteins | sample Palsa_T0_2_FD_201948 | JGI IMG/M metagenome (GOLD analysis project Ga0302325, IMG submission 201948) | Peat permafrost microbial communities from Stordalen Mire near Abisko, Sweden - Palsa_T0_2 | ecosystem: Environmental > Terrestrial > Soil > Palsa > Peat permafrost | place: Sweden: Abisko... | reverse complement strand
GGCGGCACGGCTGCGGCCGGCGCTATTTCCACTTTACTCGCGCGCGCGCGTCTCTCGTAGGTGCGATAGGACAGCCAGCCGAATGGCAGGCTCACGAGGTAGGCGAGCGTCCCGCTCGTCAGCAGTGTCCAGGGATAGGCGATCAGGAGAGCAACAAACAGCACCATCACGATGACGACCGGCCCTACCATTTCCGGCGGCACCCGCGTGCCGACGCGTTTGCCGGAGAAGACAGGCAACCGCGAGACCATGAGCCAGGCGATGCCCAGCGTGTATGCAAGCGTCAGCCACGTCAGAAACTGGGAGCGCGGCAGGCCGAGAAAAGCCGCATAGATCGGCAGCAGCACGATGATGGCGCCGGCCGGCGCCGGCACGCCAACGAAGAAATTGCTGGCCCAGGCGGGCCGGTCCGGATCGTCGATCATGACATTGAAGCGGGCGAGCCGCAGCGCCGCGCAAATGGCCAGCGCCATGGCGGCGATCCAGCCGGCCGACTTCAAATCGTGCAGGCCCCAGAAGTAGAGGATCAGCGCCGGGGCCACACCGAAATTGACGAAGTCGGACAGGCTGTCCAGTTCGGCGCCAAAGCGCGACGTGCCTTTCAGCAATCGCGCCAGCCGTCCGTCGATGCCGTCCAGGATAGCCGCAAAGACGATGGCCGCCAGCGCCAGACCGTAGCGGTTCTCGAACGCCATGCGAATCCCGGTCAGCCCGGCGCATAACGCGAGCAATGTCACAAGATTCGGCGCCAGCGTGCGAACTGGGATGCGGCGGAACTGTCGCCGCCGCAGGCGCTGGCTGCGGAAGGGGGACGGATTCAAGGCCATGGCGCCAATATAGCCTTTCCGCGCCGGACTCGCCACGCGCCGGGGCGGCCGCGTTAACGTTTTTCACGTCACGGTGAACGTGCGCTCCGGTTCGAAAACCTTCAGATCGGCCAGCACGGTCTCGCCGGCGAGCGCGGTCTGCCCTTCGGCGACCAGGACCCGCGCGCCCTCGGGCAGATAGACATCGACGCGCGAGCCGAACCGGATCATGCCGATGCGTTGTCCGGCGGCGACCGTCTCGCCTTCGCGCACGAACGGCACGATGCGCCGCGCCACCAATCCGGCGATTTGGATGACGCCGATACGCGCACCGCTGCCGGTCGCGACGACGAACATGTTGCGCTCGTTGCTCTCACTGGCCTTGTCGAGGTCGGCGCTGACAAAGGCGCCGGCGCGATAGACGATGCGTTCGATGCGTCCGGCCAGCGGACTGCGATTGATGTGGCAATCGAACACACTCATGAAGATCGAGATGCGTGGCAGCGCCCGTCCGCCGAGATCGAGTTCCTTTGGTGGCACGGCAAGAGCCACGCGGCTGACGCGGCCGTCCGCCGGCGCCACCAAAATGCCGTCGCGCACCGGCGTCACCCGCGGCGGGTCGCGGAAGAAATAGACACACCATGCGGTTGCGACGACGGCGAGCCAGCCGAGCGGCGGCCACAGCCACATCAGGATGATGGCCACCAGCGCGAAACCGCCGATGAAGGGATAACCTTCCGGGTGGATCGGTGAGAGCTGCGAGCGGATCGAGTTTATGACGGACATGACAACCTTGGTCTCCCGACCGTCATTCAGCAGCATCCGCGGTCGGGATCAATTCTCGTTCGACAACGTCGGTAACGCCCGGCGGATTACGGTTCGGCGCGGCGGGCTCGTCGCCGACCTCGGCGAGTATCTGCCGCGCCATCTGCGCCTCGCGCTGGCGGTTCCACATACTGGCGTAGAGGCCGTTCTGTGCAAGCAGTTGCTCGTGCGTACCGCGCTCGACGATGACGCCCTGATCGAGAACCAAAATCTCGTCGGCCCCGACGATGGTCGAAAGGCGGTGCGCGATGACGAGCGTGGTGCGGTTTCTCGACACGCGATCCAGCGCGTCCTGGATGTCCCTCTCGGTGTGGCTGTCGAGCGCGGAGGTCGCCTCGTCGAGCAAGAGGATCGGCGGCCCTTTGAGGATGGTGCGCGCAATGGCGACGCGCTGCTTTTCGCCACCGGAGAGTTTCAGGCCGCGCTCGCCGACCTCGGTCTCGTAGCCTTTGGGCGCGAGACGAATGAAAGTGTCGATCTGCGCCGACCGCGCCGCCTCCTCGACGTCGGCATCGGTCGCATCCCATTGACCGTAGCGGATATTGTAGCGGATCGTGTCGTTGAACAGCACGGTGTCCTGCGGCACCATGCCGATCTGGGCGCGCACCGAGGCCTGCGTGACATCCCGAATGTCCTCGCCGTCGACGAGGATGCGGCCGCCGGTCACATCGTAGAAACGGAACAGAAGCCGCGAAATCGTCGACTTGCCGGCCCCCGAAGGTCCGACGATGGCGACGGTGCGACCTGCGCCTACCTCGAAGCTCAGACCCTTGAGAATCGGCCGCGCCGGTTCGTAGGCGAACGAAACGTTGTCGAAGCGGATGTTGCCGGTATGCACCTTGAGCGGCGGCGCGCCCGGCTTGTCCTCGATCTCCGGCTTGCGCGAAAGAATCGCAAACATGGTCTCGATGTCGATCACTGCCTGTTTGATCTCGCGGTACACCAGGCCCATGAAGTTCAGCGGCTGATACAGCTGGATCATGATGGCGTTGATCATGACGAAATCGCCGACCGTGTTGGTGCCGGCCTCGATGCCGTACACGCACAGCACCATCGCCGCGGCCAGTCCGATGCTGAACACGATCGCTTGCCCGGCATTGAGGACGGCAAGCGACGTGTAAGCCTTCACGCTGGCATCCTCGTAGCGCGCCATGGAACGGTCGTAGCGCTTGGCCTCGCGCTCCTCGGCCGAGAAATATTTGACGGTCTCGTAGTTGAGCAGCGAGTCGATCGCCTTGGCGTTGGCGTCGTTATCGCTCTCGTTCATCTTGCGGCGGATGCCGATACGCCACTCGGTCGCGTAGAAGGTGAAGCCGACATAGAGCGCAACGGTCAGCAAAACGACGACGACGTAACGCCAGTCGAAATGAAACAGCAGCACCCAGGCGACCAGAAAGACCTCGACGACGGTCGGCAGAAGCTGCAACAGCAGCATGCGCACGATGGTCTCGATGGCGTTGCGCCCGCGCTCCAGGACGCGCGTCAGCCCCCCGGTCTTGCGCTCGAGATGGAAACGAAGCGACAGGAGATGAATGTGCTCGAACGTAAGCATCGCCAGCCGCCGCACCGCGTTCATCGCCACCTTGGCGAAAACGCCGTCGCGCCACTGGGTGAGCACACCCATCACGATGCGCATGCCGCCATAGGCAACGGTCATCATGACCGGCGTCGCCAGCGCCCAGGCGATCACATTGTCAGGGCCAAGCGGCGCCGTGCCATGGCCGGCGAGCGCATCGGTCGCCCATTTGAAGGTGAATGGCACCGCCACCGTCGCAAGCTTGGCGACAAAGATCAGCACCGTTGCGAACAGTACGCGGGCCTTGAGGTCGCGGCGGTCGGCCGGCCAGATGTAGGGCCAGAGATGGACCAGCATCGACAACAACCCCGCACGATCGGCTTTCGCCTCTGGGGTATGGCTGGCGGGAGCTGTTGCGTACTCTCTCATTGTCCGGTGTGATTTGGGCGAGCCGGACTGGGCCGCCGCACCGTCGTCATATAGGCACTTTCGCCGATTCCCGCACCTGCGCCGGGAACGGGCGTGGCGCGCAAATAAGCTTGCGCAACGAACGAATCGCCGCCACATCTAGCCCTTTATGAGTGTGACTCTATGAGCAAAATCAATGCGATCTGCGTGTATTGCGGATCGAGTCCGGGCACCGACCCGGCTTTCGCGAAGGCCGCACGCGATTTCGGCAAAATCCTCGCCGAAAGCGGCGTGCGGCTGGTTTACGGCGGCGGCTCCATCGGCCTGATGGGCGCAATCGCCGGTTCCGTTATCGAACACGGCGGCGCGGCCACCGGCATCATTCCGGAATTCCTGACCGCGAAAGAGCGGCCGCTGCGAGTGGCGCAAGAGCAGATCATGACGCGCGACATGCATGAGCGTAAGCGCATCATGTTCGATCGCGCCGACGCCTTCGTCGCGCTACCCGGTGGCATCGGCACGCTCGAAGAACTGGTCGAACAAATGACATGGGCCCAGCTCGGCCGCCACAAGAAGCCGATCCTGATCGCCAACATCAACGGCTTCTGGGATCCGCTGCTCGTGCTGCTGGCCCACATGCGCACGCTTGGGCTGTTGCCGGCGCCGGCCAAGGGCGTCGATCTCCTCGTGGTCGATCGCGTCGAGGATATCCTGCCGAAGCTGCGCGAGGCGGCGCGCGCAGTCACCGAAGCGGAGGAGCAAATGGCGGTGCCGGCGGAACGGTTGTGAGTTCGCGTCGTCACCCGGCTTGATCTGGCAATGACGGTCAGGCGTTAGCAGCCCCTCCCGCACGAACGTCACGGCCTCGATGCGGTTGCCGTCCGGATCGCGGATGAACGCCGCGTAATATCCAGCGTAGTAATGCGGCCGCAGTCCCGGTTCGCCGTCGGACGTGCCGCCGCCCTTGAGCGCGGCGGTGTGGAAGGCATCGACCGCGGTGATATCGGGCGCGCGCAGGCAGATATGCACGCCACTGTCGTCGGCGATGCGCTCCAGGGCATCGCGACGGTTGATCCAGAACTCCGGATATTTTTTGCCGAACCCGACCGTGACACCCGGCCATTCGCGCAGTTTCGTCAGGCCCAGCGGAGCTAGGATCGCGGCGTAAAAAACCTCCGCAGCCCCAAGATCGCGAACCGCGATGGAAATGTGGTCGATCATGAAAAATCCTTATGCCGGCGCGCCGGATTTCAGGAGCTTGTAAATGATGGAATCCATCAACGCCTGGAACGACGCGTCGATGATGTTGGAAGACACCCCGATCGTCGTCCAGTGATCGCCGCTTTCGTCCGCGCTCTCGATCAGCACGCGCGTGACCGCCTCGGTGCCGGCGTTGAGGATACGCACGCGATAGTCGGTGAGCTCCAACCCGGTGATGTAGCTCTGGTACTTGCCGAGGTCCTTGCGTAGCGCGACATCGAGCGCATTGACCGGGCCGTTGCCCTCGGCAGCGGAGATCAGAAGGTCGTCGCCGACCTTCACCTTCACCACCGCCATGCTGACGGTGACGCGTTCACCCTTGGCGTTGATGCGTTGCTCGACGCTGACGTCGAATTTCTCCACGTCGAAGTAGCGCGGCACCTTGCCGAGGAGCCGCCGGGCAAGCAGCTCGAACGAAGCATCCGCCGCTTCGTAGGCATAGCCGATGGCCTCGCGGTCCTTGACCTCGTCGAGAAGGCGCGCGAGACGCGGATCGTCCTTGTCGACGGCAAAGCCGATGCGGTCCAGCTCGGCGAGCAAATTCGAGCGGCCGGACTGATCGGAGACGAGGAGCTTGCGCTTGTTGCCGACCCGCTCCGGCGGAACGTGCTCGTAGGTCGCCGGCTCCTTCATAATGGCGGAGGCATGAATGCCGGCCTTGGTGGCGAATGCGCTCTCGCCGACATAGGGCGCGTTGCGGTCGGCAGCGCGATTGAGAATGTCGTCGAGGCCGTGTGAGACCCGCGCGATATGACCGAGTGCGTCGTCCGACACGCCGGTCTCGAACTTCTCCGCGTATTCCGGCTTGAGCTTCAGCGTCGGGATGATGGAGACGAGATTGGCGTTGCCGCATCGCTCGCCGAGCCCGTTGAGCGTGCCCTGGATTTGCCGCGCGCCGGCCCGCACTGCGGCGAACGAGTTCGCAACCGCCTGCTCGGTGTCGTTATGGGCGTGAATACCGACGTGATCGCCGGGGATTTGTTTGCACACCTCGCCGACAATCTTTTCCACTTCGTGGGGCATCGTCCCGCCGTTGGTGTCGCACAGCACCACCCAGCGAGCGCCTTCGTCATAGGCCGCCTTCGCGCAGGCGAGCGCATAGGCCGGATTGGCCTTGTAGCCGTCAAAGAAATGCTCGCAGTCCAACAACACCTCGCGGGCTTTGGCTTTGGCGGCGCGCACGCTGTCGCGGATCGAGGCGAGGTTTTCCTCCTCGGTCGTCTCGAGCGCGACGTGCACGTGATAGTCCCAGGACTTGGCGACGAAACAGATGGCGTCGGCCTCGGCGGCGAGGATCGCGGCAAGGCCGGGATCGTTCGACGCCGAACGGCCGGGCCGCCGCGTCATGCCGAACGCGGTGATTTTCGCGCGCATCGGCCGCCGCTCGGCGAAAAAATTGGTATCGGTCGGATTGGCCCCCGGATACCCCGCTTCGACATAGTCGACGCCGAGTTCGTCGAGCATGCGCGCGATCGCGAGCTTGTCGGCGAGCGTGAAATCGACGCCGTTCGTCTGCGCGCCGTCGCGCAACGTGGTGTCGAACAGATAAAGACGCTCACGTGGCATGACGCAATCTCACCAAAGGTAATAATTGGACGCCAGCGCGACCGCGATCAGGATGGCGATGAGCGCAATCGCAATATGATGCGTCCGCATTCCAAAAACTGTCGAACCTTGGCGGTTCATGGTGAAATCTCCTGTCGCGGTATGGTTCAGCCCGAGTAAAGCCGGTAGGCGGTGTAAAGCGCCACGACGGCGGCCAGCGCGATCACCGCGTATTTGAGCACCAGGTAGTAGAGCCAGTGGCGCTGGAACGGCATGTCCTGGCGTTTCATCATACGCTCCCTTTGGCAGCGCCTGCGGTAACGGCAAGCGGCTTCACCATCGTGGTGTTGGCGATCCATTCGCCGCCAACGGTGACGGTGTTGCGGGTTTTGGGAACGTAACCGCGCTTCTCGAAGAAACCGCTCGCGGTGTCGCTTGCCTCGACCGTGATGTCTTTCGCGCCGCGCGCGGCGGCGAGTTTCTCCAGCGCGTCGCACAGCACGGCGGCGGCGCCCTGCCCGGCCGCGACCGGGTGCACATAAAGCATGTCGAGGCGCGTGTTGTCGGCCAGCGCGGCAAAGCCTACGGCGTCGCCGCCGATCGTCGCGACCAGCGTCAGCTCGCCGGCGAGCCTAGCGCCGAATTCCTCATCGTCGTCGGCAACCGACGCCCACGCCTCGCGCTGCGCCTCGCTGTAATCGTCGGCCGACAATTCCTCGATGCTGGCGCGGAAGATTTCCGCCAGAAACGGCACGTCCGTCGGCAGCATCGGCCGCATCGCGAGCTTGGTTTGTGGGCGGGCGGTCATCGCGCGGCCTCCGGTGTCGAAGTGCCGTCTGGATTGTCTTTGAGACGGATACCCAGGGTGACAAGTTCATCTCGGATACGATCGGCCTCCTTAAAGTCTTTGGCCTTGCGGGCCTCATCTCTCTTTGCGATCAGCTGAGCGATTGGTTCCGCAATGAGTGGCAATGGTGGATTCACCACTTCCGACCCGACTCGTGAAATGAACTCTGCCTGTCGTCGCTGATTTTCTCTAACCACTTGAGCAGCAACGTCGAAAGTATTGTTTTGGAAAAGCGGAACACGGGTGCGCGCGAGTTTGGACTTGTCGCCAGAGAATCCCAGAAACTGAAGAGTGCTCAATAGAGATTGGAACTCTCTCTTGCGCCGCAATCTATGCAGTTCGGCAATTAGCTGCGATGGGTTGAGGTCATCACAAAGGTAATGAATAGCGTCAATGGATACTCGATTTTCTGATTGTAATCCCTCAAGATCTCCATACCAGTCCCACAGAATCTTGTGAGATTCATCGAGCGAATTGAATGTCCAGTCGATTGGCTGGCGATAGTGGGTCCGCAACATATTTAGGCGAAGGGCCTCACCGGGCCACGAATAACCGTTCCAATCTCGCCGCAATTGGTGAATCGTCACGAAATTCCCGGTCGACTTCGACATCTTCTCGCCTTCGACCTGCAGGAAGCCGTTGTGCATCCAGTAATTCGCCATCACCGGCGTGTGGAAGGCGCAGCGTGTTTGGGCGATTTCGTTCTCGTGGTGCGGAAACACCAGATCGATGCCGCCGCCGTGGATGTCGAAGGTCTCGCCGAGATATTTCCACGCCATCGCCGAGCATTCGATGTGCCAGCCGGGACGGCCGGGCGCCTTGATGCCGCATGGCGACGGCCACGCCGGCTCGCCGGGCTTTGACGGCTTCCAGAGAATGAAATCCTGCGGGTCTTTCTTGTACGGCGCGACTTCGACGCGCGCGCCGGCGATCATCTCGTCGAGCGGCCGCCGCGACAGCCGGCCGTAATCCGGCATCGACGGCACGCTGAACAGCACGTTGTCCTCGGCGACGTAGGCGTTGCCGGATTTGACCAGCCGCTCGATCAGCGTCCGCATCTCGGCGACATTGTCGGTGGCGCGCGGTTCGGCGGTCGGCGGCAAACAGCCGAGCGCGGCCACGTCGTCATGGAATTGTTTGTCGGTTTTTTCCGTGACCTCGCGGATCGCTTCGTTCAGCGGCAGCTCGGGATATTCCTCCGCCGCGCGCGCGTTGATCTTGTCGTCGACGTCGGTGATGTTGCGCACGTAGGCGACGTGATCGGCGCCGTAGAGGTGGCGCAGCAGACGGAACAGCACGTCGAACACGATCACCGGCCGGGCGTTGCCGATATGGGCGAAGTCGTACACCGTCGGCCCGCACACATACATGCGGACATTCGACGGATCGAGCGGGCGGAAAACCCGCTTCTCGCGCGTGAGCGTATCGTAGAGTTTCAGGTCCATCGTATCGAATCGAACTATACGCCTCTAGCCTGCTGGCCGGGCGTCCATCGGTCTCGATGATGAGATAAAGACGGCCACCGCCAGCGTTGTCGCTAGCGAATAATCTCCGGGCGAATGCCGCAGATCTGGTTGGGTCCGTTCATGGCGCGCACCATGATCGAGCACGCGCGTGGCGTCAAGCCTCTGCCGTGAACCACGGCGACGCCGCGCCGGGAAAATGCCAGGCGCCCCAGAGACATAGTTCGCCGGCCTGCGGCCTACCGGATCGCCGCGAATCGGCGACGGCAGCGCGAGCAGCCCACCCTTCGGATCACCGGGGTTAACGCGGCCTTAACTCCGCCGTCGCATTCTTCACGTTCATAGAAACTGGGTTTGCGGCGCTTCCGGCGCCGGCTGGGGGTTCCATGCGTTCCATGATCGCGGCCGCGGTTTTTGCCGCCGTGCTGTTCAGCGCGGGCGCCGCGCACGCCGAAAAACGCGTCTTCATCGTCGCCAATAGCGGCGACGGCTATGGCGTCGACCGCTGCCTCGCCTCGGGCGCGGCCTGCGGCACCGCTGCCGCGAATTCCTACTGCCACTCGCACGAATTCGGCCAGGCGCTGTCGTTCCGCAAGGTCGATCGCGACGACATCACCGGCGCGATCCCGGCAAGCGGCACCGGCGCCTGCCACGGCGCCAATTGCGACGACTTCGTCGCCATCGAATGCACGCGCTGACCTGAGAGGCCGGCGCAAGGTTTCGAATTCGTCATGCCCGGTCGGTCGCCGGGCGTGACGATGTGGGATGAACCAGAGCGCCGTCGTTCATATTGAACTGATTGGCGCTCTATTTTTGTGCGCTACCGCTTGTCCCTCGCCAGAGCGATCGCCTCACGCAAGACATCGAGATCGCCGACGTGGTTGGCCAAGATCAGCACCAGCCGCGTATCGAGCTCTGCCGCCCGCGCATCTGATAGATCCCGCCGCGCCTCGACCAGCGCCAGATAGGCGGCGTCGGGGTTGGCGAATTGCGAGGCAGTGACGAGCTTCGCCATCGGCTTCACCTCTGTAAGGCACGCTGGCGCGCGCGCGCAACGGCGGCAGCATCGAAGTGGCGCCACCGTGCGCACAAATGCTGGTCGGGGCGGACGAGGTAGGTCGCGCCGGGCGTCGCATCGAAACGCTGCGCGCACATGCCGCTTTGATCGAAAAAATCCTCACCGATGACGGTGAGCGCGATGTCGTCGGGGACGTGTGGCGTGCCGCCGTTTGCGCCGCCACCGCTCTTGACGTGAATGAGCTCGAATTTGCCGCCCAGGTTTTCGACCAAGTGGGTGGCCGAACCGTCGGCGCGCGTCAGAGGCGCGTCGGGCAGCGGCGCGCCGAGTTTCGCCGCACCGGCAAACGGCACTTCGTCGGGAGTCGAGAGCGGCGTGTCGTAAACCATCGGCACCGACAGCCGGCCCGAATTGATCATGCGGCGCGCAAATTCGGCCTCCGGCGCCAACGCCAAGACCGCGTCGCGCAGCCGCCGCTCGGCACTCGAATGCGGCGACATGAAATCGGTCGAGCGGGTCGAGTGGCCGATATTCTCGTCGGCTGCCGCAATACGTTCGAGGTCATAGCTCGCGATCAGCGCGTCACTACCCTCCCCTTTGAGCACGGCCGCGAGTTTCCAGGCCAGGTTCTCCGCATCCTGGATGCCGGAATTGGCGCCGCGCGCGCCGAACGGCGACACTTGATGCGCGGCATCGCCCACGAAGATCACCCGATCATGCACAAAACGGTCGAGGCGGCGGCAATTGAAAGTGTAGATCGAGACCCATTCCAGCTCGTAGCCATACGGCGCCAGCACCTTGTCGAGCCGCGCCCGGACGCGTTGCGGCTCCTGCTCGGCGGCCGGGTCGGCATCGGGGCCGAGTTGCAGATCGACACGCCAGATGTCGTCAGGCTGACGATGCATCAGCGCCGACTGGCCGGAATGGAAGGTCGGCGCGAACCAGAACCGGCGCTCGGTCGGAAACTCCGCCGCCATGTGCACGTCGGCGATGAGAAACTTGTCCTCGAAGGTGACGCCGGCGAAATCGAGGCCGAGCAGGTTGCGGATCGTCGAGCGCGCGCCGTCGGCGGCGATCAGCCAGTCGGCGTCGAGTCGGTAGCGGCCGTCCGGCGTTTCGATGGTCAGCCGCGCGCCGTCGTTGAGCCGATCTAGGCCGGCGATACGATTGCTCCAGCGCAGATCGATGTTTTTGAGTTCGAGCGCGCGGTCGACCAGCGCCTTTTCCAGATAGAACTGCTGCAGGTTGATGAAGGCAGGCATCTTGTGCCCTTCCTCCGGCAGCAAATCGAAAGCGAACAGGAGCTCGTCGCCGCAGAAAACCTTGCCCAACTTCCAGGTCACGCCGCGGGCGACGAGGCGTTCGGCAACACCGAGCCGGTCCAGAATTTCAAGCGTGCGCTTCGACCAGCAAATCCCGCGCGAGCCTTCGCCGATACGATCGGCGTCGTCAACAAGCACGACCGGCACGTCGCGCAGCGCAAGATCGATGGCTGTGGCGAGCCCCACCGGCCCGGCGCCGACCACAACGACCGGACGGCGCACGACCGCGCCCGCGTCTTGATCGATCGAGCGGCGATAGTCGTATCGATAGACCGACTTGCGCATACGGCTCAACTAAGCGCGAGATAGTTACAAATGCAACAGAGAACTTAACCGCGCAGTGCCGCCCACATGGCGCGATCGCGCTCCGCCGTCCAGATCACCGGATGCGCGATGCCTTTCGCCTCATCATAGGCACGCGAGACGTTGAACGGCATGCAATGTTCGTAGATGGCGAAGCTCGAAAATTTCGGATCCATGGCGTGGCGCGCGGCGTCGTAGGCTTCCTTGAGTGAGCGGCCCTTGCCGACGCTCTCGGAGACAGTGCCATAGAGCGTGGTGAGAAAGTCCTCGGTCAGGGCGATGCCGTCGGCGACCTGCTTCGCTGTTTTGAGCGCAGCGCCGCGCCCGGGCACCAGGGCGTTGGCGGAAAATTCGGCAAGCCGATCGAGCGTCGCCGGCCAGTCGGTGAAATGCGCGTCGCCGCAATAGCAGGCCGAGTGGTACTCGACGAGATCGCCGGAAAACACAACGTTGGCGTCGGGTACGAAGGCAACGACGTCGCCCGCGGTGTGGCCGCGCCCGATATGCATGATGCGGACTTCGCGGCGGCCAAGCCACACCGACATCTGATCGGGAAACGTGATCGACGGCCAGGTAAGACCGGGGATACTCTCGACCGCACGAAACAACCGCGGGAAGCGGCCGATCTCGGAATCCATATCCGCTTTGCCGCGCTCAACGATCAGGGCGCGCGTCGCCTCGGAAGCGAGAATCTCCGCGTCCGGATAGGCAGAGGCGCCGAGCACCCGAACGGCGTGATAATGCGTGAGCAGGACGTATTTGATCGGCTTGTCGGTGATCCTAGCGACGCGATCGATCACCTGGCGGGCCATGACCGGGGTGGCCTGGGCGTCGATGACCATCACGCCGTCGTCGCCGACGATAACCCCAGAATTGGGATCGCCTTCGGCAGTAAAGGCATAAAGATCGGGGCCGATGGCGTCGAAGGTAATGGGCTTGTCGGCCAGATCGCCAGTCGAGGCGAAATCCGCGCTCATCGTGATTTCCTCCCGGTCGCCCGCTCCATCATCACCCAAAGATTTGCGGCCATCCGGGCAAGGCCGGCACGCCGTTGCGTGACAGGTGGACTTCGTCCATGTTCGCGCCGTTGCGCCGCAAAGCAAAGAAACTGCCGGCGCATCGGGCAGGCGCGACGGCCGTGCCGCAGGTGATTGATGGCTGGTCAGCGGGCGATCGAAGACGACGGCAGAGGCGATTTGGCCGCGGACCCGGCGAAACTCGGCGAGCACGCGCCGCTCAAGCTAGAACATTTCCTTCCCTACCAGCTCAACGTGGTTTCGAGCCTCGTCTCGCAAGCGCTATCGCGGGTCTACGCGCAGCGCTACGGCATCGGCGTCCCGGAATGGCGGGTCGTGGTCACGCTCGGACAGCACGGTGTGATGACCGCGAAGGCAATCGGCGCGCACACGCATATGCACAAGACCAAGGTGTCGCGCGCGGTCGCGCTCCTGGAAAAGCGCCGGTTGATCGCCCGCCGCGCGAACCGCGAGGATATGCGCGAAGCCTTTCTTTCGCTGACCGCCTCCGGGCGCACCATGTACGAGGAGGTGGCGCCGCATGCGCTCGACTTCGCGCGGCGATTGACGGAAATTTTGACGCCGGCCGACCGCGAGGCCTTCGACCGCGCCTTGAAGCAGCTGACCGCACAATCGGCGCAACTCGTTGCGAAAGCCGGGCAAGAGAACGACGACGAGTGACGCATTGCACAATCGCGCGTCGCGCAGGCAGGAAACGTGAAGCTCTATTCCTATTTCCGCTCATCGGCGGCTTACCGCGTGCGTATCGCGCTCAATCTCAAGGGCGTCGCCTACGAGACGGCGGCCGTTCATCTGGTGAAAGACGGCGGCCATAACCGGCGGCCGGAATTCCGCGCGGTGAACCCGCAAATGCGAATCCCGGCGCTGGTAGCGCCGACTGGCGACGTGCTGATCCAGTCGCTCGCCATCATCGAATACCTCGACGAGACCTATCCCGAACCGCCGCTTCTGCCAAAGGATCCGATTGCGCGGGCGCAGACGCGCGCGCTGGCGCACATCATTGCCTGTGATATTCACCCACTCAACAACACCAGCCCCTTGCGTTACCTCAAGCGCGAGATGCACCAGGAGCAGAGCGCCATCGACGCCTGGTACCATCATTGGGTCATCGCCGGCTTCGAGGCGTTCGAGGCACTGGCGCGTCCGGGACCCTATGCGTGCGGCGGTCAGGTGACGATGGCCGATCTGTGCCTCGTGCCGCAGGTCTCCAATGCCCGGCGGCTGAAGGTCCCGCTCGACAACTTTCCCAAAATCGTCGGCATTGACGCTGCCTGCCTGAAGCTTCCGGCCTTCGATCGTGCGCGACCCGAAAACCAGCCGGATGCGGAGTAGCGCCCTACCCTCACGGATGCTGGCCATTGGCGCTTCATTCACACTTTGGTCACCATTCCATCGCTTGATCGGTCAACGCGGGCGAAACCGGGTCGGGACTGTAAGATGATCAAGCACTTGCGCGGTCTCGGCCTCGCGATGATCGGCGCGGGCGTGCTCTCCGCCTCCGTTGCTGCACAGACGGCGCCGCCCGTTCCGCCGGCCTCTATTCCCGGTCAGCCCGCGCCCGCTCAGGGGTCGCCCCCTTTCGCTTCCGAGCAGCCGGCTTCAAATCCGGCCTGCGTGCGCCTCGAAGGCCAGCTCGCGATCCTCAACCGCGGCGGCGCCGATCCCGCCCGCGACCAGATCAAACGCTACGAGGACTCGGTCGCCAAACAGCAGTCCGACCTCGACCGCATCCTGGCGCAGTCGAAAAGACGCGGCTGCGAAGGCGGCGGATTTTTTTCGCTGTTCACCGGCCAGTCGCCGGAATGCCAGCCGCTGAACGCGCAAATCCAGCAGATGCGCGACAACCTCGATCGCACGATGAGCGATCTCGAGCGTCTCAAGAGCGGCAACAACTACGATCAGGACGGCCAACGCCGCTCGTTGATCGGCCAGTTAGCGCAAAACAATTGCGGGTCGCAATATCGTGCCGCGGCAAACGCGGCGGGGCCCGGGGGATTCCTGGACGCGCTGTTCGGCGGCCACATCATCGCTCCCGGCGGCGACGGCGCGCCGTCCGGCACATACCGCACGGTCTGCGTGCGCACCTGCGACGGCTATTATTTCCCGATCTCATACTCGACGGTGCCGAACCGGTTCGCCGACGATCAGCGCGCGTGTCAGCGCGAGTGCCCGGCCTCGGAGGTGTTGCTTTACACCTACCGCAATCCTGGCGAGGACATTAACCAGGCGGTGTCGGTCAGCGGCCAGCCCTATAGCGAACTGCCGAACGCGTTCCACTATCGCAAGGAATTCACCTCGGCCTGCTCGTGCCGCCGGCAGGGTCAGAGCTGGGCCGACGCGCTCAAGAATGCCGACGATTCGAGCACGCTCGAGAGCAGCGACATCGTCGTGACCGACCAGAATTCGAAAGCGTTGTCACAAGCGCCGCAGCCGAAAGGCGCGATGGGCAAGCCGATCAAACCCGGCGCAAAGGATCCAAACGCAGCGCAGGGCGCAACGCCGGGTCCCCCCGACTCCGCGTCCGATCCCAATGCGGCCAAAGGGAGCGTGCGGTCCGTCGGACCGCCCTTCGTCGCGGCGCACTAACAGTAATCGGCAACGCGCATCATCCGAAATCAGCGGCGCCGGCCTTGACGGTGACCGGGCTTTTGCCTGGCGCGCTTTCGGGCACCGGCAGCGCGGTGCCGGGATCGCGGAATCTGCTGGTGATCGGATAGCGGCGATCGCGGCCAAAGTTCTTCTGCGTCACCTTCACGCCGGGCGCGGCCTGGCGGCGCTTGTATTCCGCCAGGTTGAGCATGCGGTCGACCTTCATCACCGTCTCGCCATCATAGCCGGCGGCAATAATGGTAGCGAGCGGCTCTTCGTGCTCGACCAGCCGTTCGAGAATCTGATCGAGCACGTCGTAGGGCGGCAGCGTATCCTGATCGGTCTGGTTCTCGCGCAGCTCCGCGCTCGGCGCCCGCGTGAGCACGTTCTCCGGAATGACCGCTCGATCAGGGCCAAGCGCCTCGTCCGGCTTCCACTTGTTGCGCAGCCGCGACAGGCGAAAGACTTCGGTCTTGTAGAGGTCCTTGATCGGATTGAAGCCGCCGTTCATGTCGCCGTAGAGTGTAGCGTAGCCGACCGACATTTCCGATTTGTTGCCGGTCGTAACCACCATCAGCCCGAATTTGTTGGAGATCGCCATCAGGATGACACCGCGGGCGCGCGCCTGCAAATTTTCCTCAGTGACGTCGCGCGGCGCGCCGGCAAAGACTGCGGTCAGCGACGCCTCGAGCCCGTTCACGGCGCTTTCGATCGGAACGATGTCGTAACGGACGCCAAGCGCGCGAGCGATGGCCGCGGCGTCATCGAGCGATTGCTGCGACGTGAAGCGAAATGGCAGCATGACGCAACGCACACGATCGGCGCCAATGGCGTCGATCGCCAGCGCCGCGCACAACGCCGAATCGACGCCGCCAGAAAGGCCGATCACGACGCCGCGGAAGCGATTCTTGTCGACGTAATCGCGCAGGCCGACCATGCACGCAGTGTAGTCCGCCTGGTCCAGTTCCTCCGCGGCCGCCAGCGGGTTCTGCGCGCATCGCCAGCCGACTGGCGTCCGCAACCAATGCGTCGTCACCACCGCTTCCTGGAACGCCGGGAGCTGGAAGGCCATCGAGCGGTCGGCGTTGAGCGCGAACGACGCGCCGTCGAAAACCAGCTCGTCCTGCCCGCCGACCTGGTTGATGTAGAGGAGCGGCAGGCCCGATTCGGTGACACGCGCCACCGCAACGTTAAGTCGCACCTCGGCCTTGTGGCGCCAGTATGGTGAGCCGTTGGGGACGACAAGAAGCTCGGCGCCGGTCTCGGCCAGGGTCTCGACCACATTTTCATAGTCGCCCCAATCGGTCCACGTATCTTCGCAGATGGGCAAGCCCAACCGCACACCACGAAAGCTGACCGGACCGGGCACCGGCCCTGATGCAAACACGCGCTTCTCGTCGAACACGCCGTAATTCGGCAGGTTGACCTTGTAGCGGATCGCCTCGACCTGTCCGCCGGCGAGAAGCGCGTAGGCGTTGTGGAGTTTGCCGTCTTCGACCCAAGGCACGCCAATAAGCACCGCGGGACCGCCATCGCCGGTCTCGCGCGCGAGCGTCTCGACCGCGACGCGGCAGGCCGCCTGGAAAGCCGGCTTGAGCACCAGGTCTTCCGGCGGATAGCCGGCAATAAAGAGCTCGGAAAAGGCAACGATATTGGCGCCGTCCCGGACCGCCTGCGCGCGCGCCGTCCGGGCGCGCTCCAGATTGCCGGTGACATCGCCGACAATGGGATTGAGCTGCGCCACGGCAATGGCCAGACGATCGGCAGGACGCCCGTTCATGTGGAGTGTCTAGCGCCGGATTGTCCGCTCCGGCAAGGTCACGCCACGCGGATCACGGTCGACGCACCGCCTTCTGGTTTGGGCTCGCCGGCGCGCCTGACGCGATTTCGCCCCTCGGCTTTGGCACGGTAAAGCGCGGTATCGGACGCGGCGAGCAGCGCGCCAAGTGTTTCCTCGGCAGCCGAACTTGCCGCCAGACCGCAACACACCGTCGCCTCGACCCGGCGGCCGGTGACGAAGCGGCAGCTTTCGGCGAACGAGATTCGAATCCGCTTGGCGCGGGCGTATGCCGCCTCGATACTCGATCCCAGCAACACCACCGCGAATTCCTCGCCGCCGAGACGGCTCAACACGTCATTGGGCCGAAGAACTTGCCGTGTTCTCGCAGAACGTTCGGATGACGGCGTCACCGACTGCATGGCCGTGGGTGTCATTCACCGCCTTGAACCAATCGAGGTCGAATATCAGGACCGATACCGGCATGCTCTTGCGGCGGCAGCGCTTTAAGACCCGCTCGGCGCTTTCCATAAAGCCGCCTCGATTGGCGATGCCGGTGAGCGGATCGATGAGCGCCGCCATCCGCCCCGCGGCCTCATTGCGCTCCTTGACCAAAGCGAGAATAAACACGGAGGTGCCGAGCGCAAAGATGATGCTTTCAAAATAAATAAAGCCAAACAGGCTTGCGATCGGCGGTACCGTGTCTTGCGCGGTCGAGCCGGTGAAGGTGCTGTACGTGCCCGTCAATAAGGCCGCGGCGTGCACCGCCGACAAGATCACGAGCGGCAAGCGCGCGGCCAATCGTTCCTTCCGTCCAAGCGATAGAGTCGTCGCGGTAGCCAGGACATATGCGGCGCCCATAGCGAGGGACAGCGACCCGGCGAACTCCCGGATGCCCGGAATGCCGCCGGAGAGAGCCATGATCGCCGGGCCAACAAGCGCGATGGCGAGCGGAGCGGGCTTCGAGTCAATGGTGCGCGCGGCCTTCCAGACCAGGCTGGACTGGAGTGACAAAAGGGTGCCGCCGAGTCCCAACCAAGCGGGCTGATGAGAACTGAACCCCAGCATCAGGGAAAGAATTCCGCCGGCTGCAATGATGTGGGCGACCCCCCATAGCGCCAATGCCGACACCGTTCGGTTCTGCGACCAGGCGGCTAGCAGGACAGTGCCGGCGCACGCAAGCGCAAAGCTTTGCATCACCATCAGCGTTGATAGATCGAGCTGCATGATCCCGTTTTTTCGCAGACTCCACATCGGCGCCCACGCGAGGATGACGCGCGCGGACCAAATTCCCCCGTTTATTGAGGTTGTCCGTGAATACTTGGTGCTCAGTTAGCAACAATTGTAATCGTCGCCCAAGCGACCCCCCGGGAACGCGAACCGGAGGTCAGCCAATACCGCCCGGAGCACGCGGCGCGGCGTGAACACCGTCGTTTCTCGCAGCGCGCCCTACAGGCCGGCGACCGCCGGCAGCGGTTTCGCCTTGCCCTGGCGCTCGGTCTTGAGCAGGTCGGCGAGGAGAAATGCGAGATCGAGCGACTGTTCGGCGTTCAGCCGCGGATCGCATACCGTGTGGTAGCGATCGTTCAGATCCTCGTCGCTGATTGCGCGCGCACCGCCGGTGCATTCGGTGACGTTCTGGCCGGTCATTTCCAGATGCACGCCGCCGGCATAAGTGCCTTCGGCTGCATGAACTTGAAAAAACGTGCGCACCTCTTTGAGGATTTGATCGAATGGCCGGGTCTTATACCCGGTCACCGAGGTGATGGTGTTGCCGTGCATCGGATCGCACGACCACACCACATTGCGGCCTTCGCGCTTCACCGCGCGCAATAGCCGCGGCAGATGATCGGCCACCTTGTCCGCGCCCATGCGGCATATCAGCGTCAGCCGGCCGGGCTCGTTGTCCGGATCGAGCAGGTCGATGAGCTTGAGAAGCTCGTCCGGCGTCTGGGTCGGGCCAGTTTTCAGGCCGAGCGGATTTTTGATGCCGCGGCAGAATTCGATATGCGCGTGGTCCGCCTGCCGGGTGCGGTCGCCGACCCACAGCATATGGCCGCTGGTGCAGTACCAGTCGCCGGTCGTCGAATCGATACGGGTAAATGCCTGCTCGTAGCCAAGCAGCAGCGCCTCGTGGCTGGTGAAGAAATCGGTCGTACGCATTTCAGGATGAATCTCGGGATCGATCCCGCAGGCGCGCATGAAATCAAGCGCCTCCGTGAGATGATGCGCGAGCTGCTGGTAGCGTTTCGATTGCGGACTATCGTTGACGAACGACAGCATCCATTGATGCGCGTTCGACAGATTGGCATAGCCGCCGGTGGCGAAGGCGCGCAGCAGATTAAGTGTCGCCGCGGACTGGCGGTAGGCCTCCAATTGCCGGCGCGGATCCGCAATGCGCGCCTCCGGCGTGAAATCGATGCCGTTGATGATGTCGCCGCGGTAAGCCGGCAGCTCGACGCCGCCGCGCTTTTCCGTCGGCGAAGAGCGTGGCTTGGCGAATTGCCCGGCGATGCGGCCGACCTTCACGACCGGCATCGCCGCCGCATAGGTGAGTACCACCGCCATCTGTAAGAACAGGCGGAAGAAATCGCGGATGTTGTTGGCGCCGTGCTCGGCGAAACTTTCGGCGCAATCCCCGCCTTGCACCAGGAAAGCCTGACCGGCTGCAACCTGCGTCAAAGCGCGCTTGAGGTTGCGTGCCTCGCCTGCAAAAACCAGCGGCGGGAAGCTCGCAAGCTGCGCCTCGACGTCCGCCAGCGCCTTGGCGTCGGGATAATCCGGCACCTGCACGATCGGCATGTGGCGCCAGGACTCTGGCGTCCACTTGTCCGGGCTCCATTTGGCCGTGTTGGTCAGGTTCGACATCACGCTCTCTCTACCGTCCGTCGCGGCGGACTTATACACAACCGTGTCCGGCCGCGACAGGGCCGAAATGCCGCCTATTCGGCTGCTTCGCGGGCGTAGCTCGCGCTTTTCTGCCGCATGGTGACCAGCTCCTCGGCGGTGGTCGGATGCAGCGCCATGGTGGCGTCGAAATCCGCCTTGGTGGCCCCCATCTTCACCGCGATGGCGGCGACCTGGATCATTTCGGCAGCGCCTTCGCCGACGATATGGCAGCCGGCCACGCGGTCAGTCTGACCATCGACTACGAGCTTGATCAGCACTGTGGTGTCACGGCCCGACAAAGTCGCTTTCAGCGGCTTGAACATGGCCCGGTAGGTGTCGGTCTGGGCAAACTGCGCGCGCGCTTGCGTCTCCGTCAGGCCGACAACACCGACCTCGGGATCGGAGAACACCGCGGTCGGCACGTTGGCGTGATCGACAATGGTCGGCTTGCCGCCGAAGACCGTGTCGGAGAAGGCGGCTCCCTCACGAATGGCTACCGGCGTGAGATTGATTCGGTTGGTCACGTCGCCGATGGCGTAAATCGAGGGGACGGTCGTGCGCGAATACTCGTCGACAGCGACGCCGCCATTTTTAGCGATCTCGACCCCGGTTTCCTTGAGCCCGAGCTTGGCGACGTGCGGCTGCCGGCCCGTCGCGAACATGACGCAATCGGCGCTGACCTGATTGCCGCCCGACAGATGCACCGAGAAGCGGGATTCGGCCCGTTCGATCGCCGCCACCTTGCAGCCGGTGAAAACCCGAATGCCGTGCCGTTCCATGTCCATGCGCAGATGTCGCCGCACGTCGTCGTCGAAGCCGCGCAAGATGTTTTCGCCGCGATAGACGAGCGTCACGTGCGAACCGAGGCCGGCAAAGATGCCGGCAAACTCGACCGCGATATAGCCACCGCCCTGGATCACCACGTGCGGTGGCAATTGCGGCAGGTGGAATGCCTCGTTCGAGGAAATCGCGTGCTCGATGCCGGGAATTGGATCGCCGTAGCTCGGCGCACCGCCGGTCGCGATCAGGATATGGGCCGCGCGGACGCGCTTGCCATCGGCCAGTTGCACCGTATGGGCGTCCGCGACCACAGCGCGGTTTTTGACGATGGTGACACCGGCCTTGTGCAGCGTCGCGATGTAGGCCGCTTCGAGCCGCGCGATCTCTTTGTCCTTGTTGCCTATCAGTGTCGCCCAGTCGAACGTCGAATGCGAAGCATTCCAGCCATAGCCGGCGGCGTCCTCGAATTCGGCGCGGAAGCGCGATGCGTAGACCAAAAGCTTCTTCGGCACGCAGCCGCGGATGACGCAGGTGCCGCCGACGCGATACTCCTCCGCGAGCATGACGCGGGCGCCGTGCTGCGCGGCGATGCGCCCGGCGCGCACGCCGCCCGAGCCGCCGCCTATGACAAACAGATCGACATCGTAATCCGACATGCTCGCGTGGTGCCGAGGCACTCCCTTTGCGGTTTCAGATCAAGGCCGCTCGATGACACGGACACCATCGGGACCGGCGACAATAGCAGCCTGCGCCATGCCGATGAACAAGCCGTGTTCCATCACGCCGGGCACCCGGCCAAGCCGCGCCGCCAGCTCGGCCGGGTCAGGGATTCGCTGCAAGTGGGCATCCAAAATCCAGTGACCACCGTCGGTCACGAAGACTTGCTCGTTTCGGCCTCTGCGCAGCACGGCCGGTCCCGCGCAGCCGGCGCCGGCCGTGGCGGCTTCGACCGCGCGATGGGTCGCCGCCGCGCCGAAAGGAGCGATCTCGACGGGCAACGGGAAACGGCCCAGCGTCGAAACCCATTTCGACTGGTCGGCGATCACGATCATCCGCGCCGACGCTGACGCTACGATTTTCTCGCGAAGGAGCGCACCGCCCCCACCCTTGATCAGCGTCAGGTCCGGCGCGATCTCATCGGCGCCATCGACTGTCAGGTCGAGTTCGGGCGTCTCGTCAAGAGTAGTGAGGGAAATGCCAACCCCGGCAGCCTGGACGCGGGTCGCCTCGGACGTCGGGACGGCCACGATATCGAGGCCCGCGCGAACCCGCTCGCCTAGCAAGTCGACAAAGTGTTTGGCCGTCGACCCGGTGCCAAGTCCGAGCCGCATGCCCGGCCGGACAAAATCGAGGGCACGGGCTGAGGCGGCGTATTTTTGTGCCTCGACGTTCATGGCCGCTGTGTAACCGCCTTCCGCCATCCATCCTAGAGAAAATCATTAGATACTTGCATCGTCGGCGGCCGGCGGCTACGCGAAAGCCATGCTCACGATCGTCTTCGATCTCGACGGCACGCTGATCGATACGGCGCCCGACCTCATCGACACGCTCAATTTTATCCTCACGCAGCAAAGGCTACCTACCATTCCATATGACGACGCCCGGCCGTTGATCGGCGGCGGCGCGAAGGGCATGATCAAACAGGCGCTGGTGCTGGAAGGGCGAGGCGCGACGGAAGCGGAGGTCGATCGTCTGTACGCGACATTCGTCGCTCACTATGCCGCCCATATCGCCGACCGGTCGCGTCCGTTTCCGGAGCTTGAACCCGTGCTCGACCGGCTGGCCGCCGCGGGTCATCGGCTGGCGGTATGCACCAACAAGCTCGAATGGCTCTCGAAGCGCCTGCTGGACAGGCTCCAGCTCAGCGAGCGCTTCGCGGCGATTTGCGGTCAGGACACGTTCGGCATCCAAAAGCCCGATCCGCAGATATTCCGCGCTACGGTCCTGCGCGCCGGGGGCAAGCCCCAGCACGCCGTCATGGTCGGGGATTCGGTCACCGACATCCGCACCGCCCGCGCCGCGAGGGTGCCGGTGATCGCCGTCGATTTCGGCTACACCGACGTCCCCGTCGCAACGCTTGGCCCGGACCGGGTCATCAGCTCCTTCGCTCAACTCCCGGCAGCCATTGACGATCTCGCGTCCGTGAAGAATATTGTGGACGATCAGGGCTTTATCGGGCACAAAGACTGATTATATGTGCACTGACAAGAAGCCTATTATCGGCTCATATGGAGCCTGGGTCATGGAAACGCATGCCGATGGACAGCGTGGAAATGAGACGCGTGCAAGCGCACGGCCCGGATGATTTGCGCACGGCGCTGATCGATCCGTTCGGCCGCGACATCAGTTATCTGCGCGTATCGGTGACCGACCGATGCGATTTCCGCTGTGTGTATTGCATGGCGGAACATATGAGTTTTCTGCCCAAGGCCGATCTGTTGTCGCTGGAAGAGCTTGACCGACTGTGCTCGGCCTTCGTCACACGCGGCGTGCGCAAGCTTCGTCTCACCGGCGGCGAGCCGCTGGTCCGGCGCGGCATCATGACGCTTTTCGAAAGCCTGTCGCGCCATCTCGCCTCGGCACAGCTTGATGAGCTCACGCTCACCACCAACGGATCGCAGCTCGCCAAATATGCCGCGGAGCTGAAAGCTCACGGCGTGCGCCGCATCAACGTGTCGCTCGACACGCTCGACCCGGAGAAATTCCGCGCCATCACCCGCTGGGGCTCGCTGGACGATGTGCTCGCGGGCATCGACGCCGCACGGAATGCCGGCCTGAAGATCAAGATCAACACGGTGGCGCTCAAAGGCGTGAACGAGGAAGAACTGCCGCACCTGGTCGAATGGGCGCACGGACGCGGCATGGATTTGACGCTGATCGAAGTGATGCCACTCGGCGAAATCGGTGAAGGCCGCCTCGACCAGTATCTACCGCTCTCGATCGTACGCGCGCGCCTTACCGAACGCTTCTCGCTCGAGGAGCTTGATTATCGCACCGGCGGGCCGGCGCGGTATGTGCATGTCGCCGAGACCGGCGGCCGGCTCGGTTTCATCACGCCGCTCACCCATAATTTCTGCGAGTCATGCAATCGCGTGCGCGTGACTTGCACCGGCACGCTCTATATGTGCCTCGGCCAGGAAGACGCCGCCGATCTGCGCAAGCCGCTCCGCGCATCCGAGGGTAACAATCTCCTGCACGCCGCCATCGACGAAGCGATTTCGCGCAAGCCCAAGGGCCACGACTTCATCATCGATCGCCGGCACCGGCGGCCGGCGCTTTCGCGCCATATGAGCGTGACCGGCGGATAAATTCGGCGTCATTGCGAAGTATGACGCGCCAGCCGCGAAATTTGCTGCATCCGATGCTACCCGCCTGCTCGCCCACACTCGCGACCGCGGCGCCTCGCTTCTAATTGACGGCCGGCACTGTCGGCAGCTTGTCCCATTCGCTGATCGCGTCATAGCCCCAAATCCACGCCATCGCGTCGACCGCGTCGACTTTCGCGCGCGACGTGCTCCGAGCCTCCGGGTCGTAGTCATGTTTGGTCCGCACGATGGCAGCAGAGCGGCGCTGGATGCCGTGCACGCGCGGCATGCGGATGCTGCGAAAGTTCTCCAGCGCTTTGACCGGGTCGTCGGGAATAGCAGCAAGCCAGCGCGCCAAGATGTACGCGTCCTCGAAGGCTTGCGCGGCGCCCTGCCCGGCATTGGGCAGCATTGCATGCGCCGCGTCGCCGATGAGCTGGATGCGGTCGCGGCCCCAATTGCCGGTCAAGGGACGGGTAAACAGGCCCCATTTGGAGCATTGCGTCACAGCGCTCAATAGCGCACCGAGCCGCGGCTCGGGGTTCGGAAAGCTCGCGCGCATTTCGTCGGGATCGCCGGGAATGGACCAGCCTTCCTCGACCCATTGGCCTGTATCTTCCTGGGTGACGATGTTCACCACGTCGCGGCCGCGCAGATAATAACCATAGAAGTGGCGGCCGGAGCCCAGCCACTGGATATGGCCCGAAGGCTCGAGCACCTCGGCGGGCAGGTCGCCGCCCGGCAACAGCGCGCGCCAAACCATCTGGCCGGTGTAAGCCGGATGGTCGTCGCCATACAGCGTGCGGCGGACCAGCGAGTGGACGCCATCGGCCGCGATCACGAGTTCCGCGTCATGCTGGACGCCATTGGCAAAACTCAATTCGACGCGCGACCGCCGCTCCTCGACGCCGACCAGGCGATGATCGAGATGGACGCGAACGGGATCGATGCCGCGCGCGAGCGCGTCGAGCAGATCGGCGCGGTGGAAAGTGCAGAGCGGGGCGCCGAAGCGCGCCGCCGCCGAAGTCTGGTCGCGATAATCGAGCGGCGCGCCGCTGCGCATGTCACGGGTAAGAACGCCGGGCGCAACATTGGCCGCTGCGGCGATCCTGTCGCCGAGCCCGATCGCGCGCAGCACCTGGATCGCCTGCGAACTGACATTGATGCCGGCCCCGATCTCGCCGAGGCTTTGCGCGCTCTCGAAAATCTCCGCTTCAAGGCCGAATTCGGCCAGCGCGGCCGCGGTCGCCAACCCGGCAAGACCGCCGCCGACGATGGCAATGCTTGGAGCTTTCATTACCGACGATTCCCTGCAGAGATGTGATCGGCACTACAACAAATTGTGCCAAACCGTGGCCCGGATTGAGCGGAGCGAAATCCGGGAACGATCGAGCCGCTGAAACGCCGCTCCCACTTCCGGGCGGGCCCCTCGTTAGCTTAACCAGGCTACAACAGACGTAGCGCCAGCGCCGCAGCCTGTAGCTCCCCAAAGCGAAACGCGCGGCGTTCGAGCGCGAGCTCGTCGCGGCCCCACTGCGCCATATTCCAATCCTCGTCGACAAGCGCCGCCTGCCACGCCTCCTCCGCCGTGAGCCGCCCGCGCGCGAGCGCGAGCGCGATGAGCGCCGAGCCCGTCATCGTCGTCACCACATGTATGGCGCCGAGGCGCCACGGATCGCGAGGAATGGCGGCCCGCGCCGCGGCGAGCGCCGGTTCCGGCTGAGCGACGTGAATGACGCCCTCCGCCAAAAAGAAGCGCGCGCCGAGCGCTTCGTTTGCCCAGTCGAGGATCGGGTCCCAGTGGCACGCCTGCCGCTCGACAAGGCCTGGCGGCGAACCCGCCCGGTAGCACACAAGGTCGGAGCCAAGATATTTTTCGACCTCCGCTGCAACCGGGCCGGGCTGATCGCCGACGCCGTCGATGATCGCATTGGCAAGCCGGGTCAGCGGCATTTTGGCGGGATCGATCTCTTCGCGCTGCGCATCCCATTCGGCAGCGAGCGCCTCCGCCAGCGCCGGCGTCGGCGCAGCCAGCACACGGCCGGCCGGGGTTCGCACCGGCTTGCCGTCGAGCCGCACCGCATGACCTTCGACGATGGCGGCGGTTGAGGCCTTGTCGTAGAAGCGGCGGCGCAGGACCGGCCGCAGCCCGCGGCGGGCGGATTCTAGGGGGCCTTCCGGAGCATCGTGCTCGAACAGATCGCGCATAAGACCTTAGACCATACCCGAGAAGCATAACCGCGGCAGCAGGGCCGCATCCGTTGCACCGCCGCATCGGCACCGACAAAAAAATTGATAACGTATTCAATGACTTAAATTAACGAAGGGCCTCGGACACAAAGCTTCGGGTGCGGTGCGGCGTTTCGTTCCACGATCACCCCTGTATTAAGGACTGACCGCGACAAAACCTTATTATAACAAGCACAAGCGGTAGAAATCCGCACCTCGCTCGACTAGTATCCGCGCCCGGAATCGGCGTTGGTGCAAAATCGCGGGGGAGCCGATCCGCGCAGCGGCGTCAGGTACCGCCTGAGCAATGGCGGGTGCTGCGTGCAAGAGGAATGGAATGAAACCTACCGACATTTCGGTCCCGGACTACTTCCACAAGGTCGTGGATTGCCAGTGGGCCTGCCCGGCGCACACGCCGGTTCCAGAATACATCCGTTTGATCGCGGCCGGCCGCTACAGCGACGCCTACATGATCAACTGGGACTCCAATGTGTTTCCGGGCGTGCTCGGACGCACCTGCGATCGCCCCTGCGAGCCCGCCTGCCGCCGCGGCCGCGTCGAGAAGGAGCCGGTCGCGATCTGCCGGCTCAAGCGCGTCGCCGCCGACTTTAAGGACGACATCCGCGACCGCCTGCCCAAGGCGCCCGAGCAGAAGAACGGCAAGCGCATCGCGCTCGTCGGCGGCGGCCCGGCCTCCCTCACCGTCGCACGCGACCTCGTACCGATGGGCTACGACTGCGTTGTGTTCGACCAGGACCCGCTGTCCGGCGGCATGATGCGCACGCAGATTCCGAAATTCCGCTTGCCGGAAAAAGTGCTCGACGAGGAGTGTCGTTACATCCTCGACATCGGCGTCGAATTCGCCGGCGGCAAGCGCATCGACAGCATGAAGGCGCTGCTGTCGGAAGACTTCGACGCTGTCTTCGTCGGGTGCGGCGCACCGCGCGGCCGCGACCTTGAAATCCCGGGCCGCAAGGAAGCGGCCAAGAATATCCATATCGGCATCGACTGGCTCGCCAGCGTCTCCTTCGGTCACATCGACAAGATCGGCAAGCGCGTCATCGTGCTGGGCGGCGGGAACACCGCGATGGATTGCTGCCGCTCCTCGCGCCGACTCGGCGGCGAGGACGTCAAAGTCGTGGTGCGCTCCGGCTTCGAGGAGATGAAGGCATCCCCCTGGGAAAAGGAGGACGCCCTGCACGAAGACATTCCGATCTTCAATTATCTGGTGCCGAAGGAATTCACCCACGAGAACGGCAAGCTCACCGGCATCGTCTTCGAGAAGGTCAAGGCGGTGCGCGACGCCAAGGGCCGCCGCGATCTGATACCGACCGGCGAGCCGGACCAGCATTTCCCTTGCGACGACGTGCTGGTCGCCGTCGGCCAGGAGAATGCGTTTCCGTGGATCGAGCGCGATTGCGGCATCGAATTCGACAAATGGAACATGCCCAAGGTCGACACCAGGACCATGGCATCCACGAATTCCAAGGTGTTCTTCGGCGGCGACGCCGCGTTCGGCCCGAAGAACATCATTTGGGCGGTGGCGCACGGTCATGAAGCCGCGATCTCGATCGACAGATTTTGCCGCGGCGAGGACGTGAATGTCCGGCCGGCGCCGCAGATGGCCATCGCCAGCCAGAAGATGGGCATTCACGAGTGGAGTTACGACAACGAGATCACGCTCGACAAGCGCTACCGGGTGCCGCATCGCGAAAAGGTCGTGGCGTTGCGCGACATCAAGGCCGAGGTTGAGCTCGGCTACGACGTCGAGCTCGCGCTGAAGGAAGCGGAACGCTGTCTCAATTGCGACGTGCAGACCGTCTTCACCGGGCAGCTTTGCATCGAGTGCGATGCCTGCGTCGACATCTGTCCGATGGACTGCATCACGTTCACGGCAAACGGCGAAGAAGCCGAGTTGCGTTCGCGCCTGGAGGCGCCTGCAAAAAACCTCACGCAAGACCTCTATATCGGCAACAGCCTCAAGACCGGCCGCGTCATGGTCAAGGATGAGGACGTGTGCCTGCACTGCGGCCTGTGCGCCGAACGCTGCCCCACCGGAGCGTGGGACATGCAGAAATACCTCATCGATATGACTCACGCAGAACAAGCATGCCAATCCAGAGCGTAAACGACTTCGTCGTCCGATTTGCCAACGTCAACGGGTCTGGCTCGGCGAGCGCCAACGAACTGTTCGCCCGCTCGGTATTGCGCATGGGCATCCCGGTCGCACCGCGCAACATCTTCCCTTCCAACATCCAGGGCCTGCCGACCTGGTATGAGGTCCGCATTTCCGAGGCCGGCCATCTCGGCGCGCGCGGCGGCACCGACCTCATGATCGCGATGAATCCGCAGACCTGGGACAAGGACGTCGCCGGTATCGAGCCCGGCGGCTATCTGCTCTACGATTCGACCAAGCCAATGGTGAAATCGAAGTTCCGCGACGACATCACGGTGATCGGCGTGCCGCTCACCGCCATCTGCAATCGCGAATATTCCGATCCGCGCCAGCGCCAGTTGTTCAAGAACATCGTCTATGTCGGCGCGCTGTCGGCGCTGCTCGACATGGATGTCGGCGAAATGGAGAAGCTGATCGGCGAGCAATACAAGGGCAAAGAGAAGCTGTTCGACGCCAACAAGCATGCACTGCATCTCGGCCGCGACTGGGTGATGATGAATCTCGATCACCCGATCGGCCTGCGGCTCAAGCGCGCCGACGCGGTCGGTGACCGCATCTTCATCGAAGGCAACTCGGCTGCCGCTTTGGGCGCAGTCTATGGCGGCGCCACGGTCTGCGCCTGGTATCCGATCACGCCTTCGTCCTCGCTCGCCGAAGCCTTTACCCGTCACTGCCAGCGCATGCGCGTCGACCCGGCGACGAAAAAGAACAAATTCGCCATCATCCAGGCCGAGGACGAGCTGGCTTCGATCGGCATTGTGATCGGCGCTGCCTGGAATGGCTCTCGCGCCTTCACGGCGACCTCCGGCCCCGGGATCTCGCTGATGCAAGAGTTTTTGGGCCTCGCCTATTTCGCGGAAATCCCCGCCGTGATCTTCGACGTGCAGCGGGCAGGGCCCTCCACCGGCATGCCGACGCGCACGCAGCAGACCGACATCATCTCATGCGCCTACGCTTCGCACGGCGACACCAAGCATGTCTTGCTGTTCCCGGAGGATCCGGCCGAGGCCTTTGAGTTCGGCGCCGCGGCCTTCGACCTTGCCGACCGGCTGCAAACACCGATCTTCGTCATGCTCGATCTCGACATCGGCATGAACCATCGCCTGGCGCGGCCGCTGATCTGGGACGACACCCGCAAACTCGATCGCGGCAAGGTGATGAGCGCAGCCGCGCTTGAAGCCGGCAAGGAATTCGGCCGCTATCTCGACGTCGATGGCGACGGTATCCCCTATCGCACATATCCCGGCACCCATCCGACCAAAGGTTCGTTCTTCACCCGCGGCACCTCGCGCGACCGCTATGCGCGCTACACCGAAGAGGGCCCGGCTTACGCCGACAACATGCAGCGGCTGTTGCGCAAGTTCGAGACCGCCAAGGACTTGGTGCCGCGACCGCTGCAAGCCAATGCCGACAAGCCGACGAAATATGGCGTCATTTATTTCGGTTCGACATCGCCGGCGATGGACGAGGCTATCGATTTGCTTGAAGCCGACGGCCATGCGCTCGACCGGCTTCGCGTCCGCGCCTTCCCGTTCCATTCGAGCGTCACGAGCTTCATCGGCGAGCACGATTTCGTGTTCGTAGTGGAGCAGAACCGCGACGCGCAGCTGCGTTCGCTGGTTGTCAACGAGTGCAATATTGACCCGGTACGGCTCGTTCCCATCCTGCACTATGACGGCACGCCGATCACCGCGCGCTTTATCGCGCGTGCGATCGCCGACCGTCTCGACGCGCTCAAGGTCACGCCGCTGCGGAAGGTTGTATCATGACTTACGTCGCCAAACCGAAATTCCACCACCCCGACCTGCCGAAGAACGAGCTCGGCTTCGTTCACCGCGACTACGAGGGCGCTGTGTCGACGCTATGCGCGGGGTGCGGCCACGATTCGATTTCGGCGTCGATCATCGAAGCGTGCTTCGAACTGTCGATCGCACCGCACCGGGTGGCCAAGCTCTCCGGCATCGGCTGCTCGTCGAAGACCCCGACCTATTTCCTCGGCAATTCGCACGGGTTTAATTCGGTGCACGGCCGCATGCCGTCGGTGCTGACCGGTGCCAATCTCGCCAACCGCGACCTTATTTATCTTGGCGTTTCCGGCGACGGCGATTCGGCTTCGATCGGCTTCGGTCAGTTCGCGCACGCCATCCGCCGCGGCGTCGATATGGTTTACATCGTGGAGAACAACGGCGTTTACGGCCTGACCAAGGGTCAGTTCTCCGCCACCGCCGATGCCGGTTCGAAGTCGAAGCGAGGTGTCGTCAACACCGACAACGCCATCGACCTTGTCGGCATCGCACTGCAGGTCGGCGCTACTTTCGTCGCCCGCTCATTCTCCGGCGACAAGACGCAACTCACGCCGCTGATCAAGGCCGCGATCGAGCATCGCGGCGCGGCCTTCATCGACGTGATCTCGCCCTGCGTTGCGTTTAACAATCACGCCGGCTCGACCAAAAGCTTCGACTACGTCCGCGAGCACAACGAGTCGGTCAATCGGCTCGATTTCATCACCGGCCGCACGCCGATCAAAGTTGACTATGAGCCCGGCAGCGTCGAACTGGTCATGCAGCACGACGGCTCGACGCTGGCGTTGCGCAAGCTCGACTCCGACTATGACGTCCACGACCGGCTGGCCGCCATGAGCTTCTTGCAACATCACGCCGCCAAGGGCCAGGTCGTGACCGGACTGCTTTACGTCGCGCCGGAACCGCAGGATCTGCACGCCCATCTCAACACGGTGGATGCGCCGCTCAACACGCTCGCCGATAAAGAGCTGTGCCCCGGCTCGGCGGTGCTGGACAAGTTCAACGCCAGCCTGCGCTGATCGCATCATTCCGGAACGCCGCGAAAGCGGCGAGTCCGGAATAACGAGGAGACTGTTATTCCTCGGGTGCGTCAACGATCGGATCGTAGCGCGTAGTTTCGAGACCAAGCAGATTCCACGATTGCTGCATGTGCGGCGGCAGCGGCGCGGTGGCGTCGATCACGCCGCCGCGCGGATGCGGCACGACGATACGGCGGGCGAGCAGATGCAGCTTATTCTGCATGCCGCCAGGCAACTGCCAGTTCTCGATCGAGAAATATTTCGGATCGCCTACAATCGGGTGACCGACATGGGCCATGTGCGCACGCAATTGATGGGTGCGGCCGGTGACGGGTTTGAGTGACAGCCAGGACAGCAGCGGCCCGGACGTTTCGACCACCGCGTAATACGTCACCGCGTGGCTCGCGCCCTTTTCGCCGTGCTTGGCGATGCGCATAAGCGACTCGTCTTCGCGCTTCTCTTTGAGCAGATACGTCGAGATGCGCCCCTGCTGCACCTTGGGAACGCCGGCCACCAGCGCCCAATAGACCTTGCGCGCCGAGCGTGAGCGGAATGTCTTCGTCAGGGCCGCCGCCGCAAATCGCGTCTTGGCGACCAGCAGGCAGCCGGCGGTGTCCTTGTCGAGCCGGTGCACCAGCCGCGGCCGCTGACCGTGCGAATCGCGCAAAACCTCCAGCATGCCGTCGAGATGGCGGGTGGTGCCGGAGCCGCCCTGCACCGCGAGCCCCATCGGCTTGTTGAGCACCAGCACGTCGGCATCCTCGTGCAGCGTGATCGATCGCAGAAACGCGCGGGTCTGTTCGTCCGCCTCACTACCGGGTGTGCGCGGCTTCGACTGATCGAGCCGCAGCGGCGGAATGCGCACCGTCTGCCCGGCCTCGAGCCGATTCTTCGGCTGCGTGCGCTTGCCATTAACGCGCACCTCGCCTTTGCGGATCACACGCTGGGTGTGGGAAAAGCTCAGCCCCGGAAACCGCGCCTCAAGAAAGCGATCGACGCGCATGCCGCCTTCGTCGGCCGTGACGGCGACATTTTGCACGGCTGTCGGAAGCGTGACAGGCGCAAGCTTTCGCTCACCGTCATCCTGGGGTGGCCGCCAACGGGTCCGGCCCGAAGTGGCCGGCCCGATGACAAGCTCCGCGGCCTTCGAAGGATGAACGGTCGCGGCGCGAACCGACACAGGCTTGTCCGATTTCGCGACGTGCGAGTGCGCATGCCGGCCAAGGCCGGTGTGAGCGCGGCCGCCCCGCCTGAATTCGGCCTTATGCGATTTCGGATCTTGATATGACGAGCCGGCATCAGCGGGCTTGGCGGCTCCCTGCGGCCGCGCCTCGGAGTGACGGAGCGCCGGGCGCGCGCGATGCCTTGGCCCGGCGGTCTGCTTGCCGCCGCCCGGCTGCCGCGGCCCGCGGTCGCGTCTCAAGATTTGCTCCGATCGCCTTGCGCGCGCGCACGCGCGAAGAAGTCTTTCACCATTTCGGCGGCCGCAACCTCCTCCAGAAATTGCTCGAGCTCGGAAATCTCCTCCGGCGTCAATTCGGCGCCCTCCTCCTGATCGAGGAAATCCAGCAACAGCATCGCCGCCGCCTCTTGCCGGTCCTCCGGCAAGTTGCTTAACCGCGATATGGCGTCATTCAGCTTTTCGTTCATGTCGCTCGCTTTGCTTCCACGTTTCTTACGCCAGGGGCGGTCCATTAATGGCCGGCCCGCTCGCGCCGCAGCTTCGCCCAGTATTCGAGGCGTTTGCGGATTTCGCGCTCGAAGCCGCGCTCGGGCGGATCGTAGAACTGGCGCCGTCCCAGCGCTTCCGGGAAACAATCCTGGCCGGAGAACGCGTCTTCGGCGTCATGATCGTATTCGTAGCCCGAGCCGTAGCCTTCGGTTTTCATCAGCCTGGTCGGCGCGTTGAGGATGTGCTTGGGCGGCAACAGCGAGCCCGCTTCCTTCGCGATGCGCATGGCTTCGCCGAACGCCACATAAGTGGCGTTCGATTTCGGCGCGGTGGCGATGTAGATAACGGCTTCGGCGAGCGCCAGTTCGCCCTCCGGCGAGCCGAGAAAATCGTAGGCGTCCTTCGCAGCATTGGCGATCACCAGCGCCTGCGGATCGGCGAGCCCGATATCCTCGACCGCCATGCGCACGATGCGGCGCGCCAGATAAAGCGGGTCCTCGCCGGCATCGAGCATACGGCAGAGATAATAGAGCGCAGCGTCGGCATCGGAGCCGCGCACCGATTTATGCAGCGCGCTGATGAGATTATAATGCCCGTCCTGGGCCTGGTCGTAGATCGGCGCGCGGCGCTGGACGACACCCTGCAGGGCAGTGGTGTCGAAAGTCTCGCCGGCTCGCGCGGCGCGCCAGACCTCTTCCACGAGTGTGAGCGCAGCGCGGCCGTCACCGTCGGCCATGCGGATCAGCGCGGCGCGCGCGTCGGCATCGAGCGGGAGCTTTTTGCCCTCTACCGCCTCGGCGCGATCAAGCAGCTTTTCCAGGGCGGCGGCATCAAGCGGCTTGAACACCAGGACGCGCGCGCGGGACAGGAGCGGCGCATTCAGCTCGAACGAGGGATTTTCCGTGGTGGCGCCGACCAGGACGATGGTGCCGTCTTCTACGACCGGCAGGAAGGAATCCTGCTGGGCGCGGTTGAAGCGGTGAATTTCGTCGACGAACAGCAGCGTTCCCTGCCCGGTCTCGCGGCGTTGGCGCGCGGCGTCGAAAACTTTCTTCAGATCGGCTACGCCGGAAAAAATCGCTGATATCTGCTCAAAGTGAAGATCGGTCGCCTGCGCCAGAAGCCGCGCCACCGTCGTCTTGCCGGTGCCAGGCGGACCCCAGAACACCAGAGATCCGAGCGTTCGCGTTTCAAGCATACGCGTGAGCGTGCCGTCGGGACCGAGCAGATGATCCTGGCCGACGACGTCGGCCAGCCGGTCGGGACGGAGCTTATCGGCAAGAGGTCGCGGCGCGTCGCGATCGAGACCGGCGGCGGCGAACAGGGTCGGCGCGTTCTGCTTCGGGCGCGAGCTCATTCATCCACTGAACATGACCGATATCTGCTGGCCGGCGCGATTGACGGTGATGCGCCATTGGCGGCTGCCGGCGCGTGTGATGCGGTCAAGATCGGCCGATTTTTCAATCTTCTGATTGTTGACCGAAATGACGATATCGCCCTTGTGGAAGCCGACCGACTGCGCCGCCGAACCATCGGCGATACCGACGATGACGACGCCCTGGGCTTGCGAATCGAGTCGCAGCTCGTCGGCCAGCGCCGGCGATAGATTCGCGACGGTGGCGCCGAGGAACGGCGAGCGCACGTGGATCTCGACCTCCTCGCGCGGCGTGTCGGGAGCGGTTTGCAGACTGATCGGGACGGCCACTTCGTGTCCCTGGCGAAGCAACCCAATCTGCGCGGAACCGCCGAGCGGCTTGGTGGCGAAGCGATAATCGAAGGAGTTCGGGTCATCGACAATCGTGCCGTCGATGCTGACGATAACGTCCCCGGTTTTGATGCCGGCACGGGCAGCCGGACTATTGGGCGCGGTATTTGCCACCAGCGCGCCGCTTGGTCGCTTCAATCCCAGGCTTTCAGCGATCTCCGGGGTCACCTCTTGCAGCTTGGCGCCAAGCCACGGTCGCTTGACCGCGGCGCTGCCGCCCTTGGCCGATGTGACCACGACGCGCACCATGTTCGCGGGGATGGCGAAGCCGATGCCCTGCGAGCCGCCCGAGCGCGAATAGATCGCGGTGTTGATGCCGACGATCTTGCCGTTGAGATCGACGAGCGCTCCGCCGGAATTGCCGGGATTTATGGCGGCGTCGGTCTGGATGAAAAACTGATAGTCGCTGATGCCGACCTGGGTGCGCGCCACCGCCGAGACGATGCCATGCGTCACCGTTTGACCGACACCAAACGGATCGCCGATCGCCAGCACGACGTCGCCGACTTGCAGCGCGTCCGAATCGGCGAATTCAAGAACTGGAAATCGCTCGTTCACACCCTTGAGGCGTAGCACAGTGAGATCGCTGTGCTCGTCCTTCAGCACGATTTCGGCGTCGAACTCGCGCTTGTCGGAGAGCGCGACCTTCACCTCGCTGGCGCCTTCGATCACATGATAGTTGGTGACGACGAGACCCGAAGGATCGACGATGACGCCGGAGCCGAGCGAGCGCAGCACCTGCTCGCGGGGCACCGCGCCGAAGAACTGGCGGAACAGCGGATCGTTCATGAACGGGTTGCGGTTCTCGACCACCCGCGCCGCATACACGTTCACCACTGCCGGTGCCGCGCGCTTGACCACCGGGGCAAAAGAAAGCTGAAGCTCGACAGGCGAGGACGGCACACGGCGGTCTTGCGCACTCGCGTCCGAAAGCGGCGCCGAAAGCGCCAAAGCTGCGGCCAATGAAGCTGCAAACGCGCGCTGATGCGGCATGGAAAGACCCCGAAGCGACGCCGCCACATATAGGCGCGCGGTCGCGCCTTTAGAAGGGCGCAACACCGCGGACGCCGCGTCGTTACGCGGCGGCGGAAGCCGGCTCTTCGGCGCGTGCCTGGACGGGCCCGGAATCCTTGCCCTTGGCCTCGACGTCGCGATCGACAAACTCGATGACCGCAACCGGCGCCGAATCGCCGTAACGGAAGCCGGCCTTCATCACGCGGGTATAGCCGCCGTTGCGCTCCTTGTAGCGCGGGCCGAGCACCTCGAAGAGCTTCTTGACCATCGCCAGATCGCGCATCTGCGCGATCGCCTGGCGGCGGGCATGCAGATCGCCGCGCTTGCCCAGCGTCACGAGTTTCTCCACGACCGGGCGCAAATCCTTCGCCTTCGGCAGGGTAGTGGTGATCTGCTCATGCTTGATGAGCGAAGCGGCAAGGTTCGCCAGCATCGAGCGCCGATGATCCGAGCGCCGGCTGAACTTGCGGTGAGTTTTTGCGTGACGCACGGTCGTCTCCTCCGGAGACGGGAATCAGCGATCAGTCATCAGTGATCAGACCGTTCTGATTACCGACCTCTGATTACTGACACCCGGTCAGTAATGGTCCTCGAAGCGTTTGGCCAGTTCTTCGATATTTTCGGGCGGCCAGCCGGGCACTTCCATGCCCAGATGCAGGCCCATCTGCACCAGCACTTCCTTGATCTCGTTGAGCGACTTGCGGCCGAAATTCGGCGTTCGCAGCATCTCGGCTTCGGTCTTCTGCACCAAGTCGCCGATATAGACGATGTTGTCGTTCTTCAAGCAGTTGGCCGAGCGCACCGAAAGTTCGAGTTCGTCGACCTTCTTGAGGAACGCCGGATTGAAAGCCAGATCCGGAATGGCCTCCTGCGTAGTTTCGCGCTTGGGCTCCTCGAAGTTCACGAACACGTTGAGCTGGTCCTGCAGGATGCGCGCGGCGTAAGCGAGCGAGTCTTCCGGAGTGACGGCGCCGTTGGTTTCGATCGACAGCGTAAGCTTGTCGTAGTCGAGGATTTGCCCTTCGCGGGTATTCTCCACCTTGTAGGAGACCTTGCGCACCGGTGAGTAGAGGCTGTCGACCGGGATCAATCCGATCGGCGCGTCCTCGGGACGGTTGCGCTCGGCCGGCACATAGCCTTTGCCGGTATTGACCGTGAATTCCATGCGGATCTCGGCGCCCTCGTCGAGTGTGCACAGGACTAGGTCCGGATTGAGCACGACGATGTCGCCGACGGTCTGAATGTCGCTTGCGGTCACCGTGCCGGGACCCTGCTTCTTCACCACCATGCGCTTGGGCCCGTCGCCCTGCATCTTGATGGCGATGTCCTTGATGTTGAGCACCATGTCGGTCACGTCCTCGCGCACACCGGCGATCGAGGAGAACTCGTGGAGCACGCCGTCGATATGCACCGATTGCACCGCCGCGCCTTGCAACGAGGACAACAGAATACGCCGCAGCGCGTTGCCGAGCGTCACGCCAAAGCCGCGTTCGAGCGGCTCGGCGACCACGGTCGCCACGCGTCGCGCATCGCTGCCGGCGCTGACTTGCAGCTTGCCCGGCCTGATCAATTCCTGCCAATTCTTCTGGATCGTCACGTTATCACCCATCGCGTTGCGCGGCGCGAACGCGTCGCGCGCCCCACTCCGCTCCGTGGGGCCAAGGTCGGTGCTATGTTCGAGCGGCGGCAAATGTTCAATTTCCATCGACCGGGATGTCCTATACGCGCCGCCGCTTGCGCGGGCGGCAGCCATTGTGCGGGATCGGTGTTACGTCGCGGATCGAGGTAATGGTGAAACCGGCAGCCTGCAGCGCGCGCAGTGCCGATTCCCGGCCCGAACCCGGACCGGCGACTTCAACTTCAAGCGTGCGCATGCCATGTTCCTGCGCCTTCTTGGCGGCGTCCTCGCCGGCCACCTGGGCGGCATAGGGCGTCGACTTGCGCGAGCCCTTGAAACCCATCGTGCCGGCCGATGACCAGGCAATGGTATTGCCCTGCACGTCGGTGATCGTAATCATGGTATTGTTGAACGTGGCACTCACGTGCGCCACGCCGGAGGCGATGTTCTTGCGCTCGCGTTTGCGGACGCGCGTTGCTTCCTTACCCATTCAGAACCCTTTCGGATCGGAACCGGCCCGCGCCGGTCGCCGTCACATAATCTCTGCTCGACGCGTTATTTCTTCTTGCCGGCGATCGGCTTGGCCGGACCCTTGCGGGTGCGTGCGTTGGTGTGGGTGCGCTGCCCGCGAACCGGCAGGCCGCGGCGGTGACGCAGCCCGCGATAGCAGCCGAGATCCATCAGCCGCTTGATGTTCATCGAGACTTCGCGCCGCAAATCGCCCTCGACGATATAGTCGCGGTCGATCACCTCGCGCAGTTGCAGCACTTCCTGATCGGTCAGCTGCGATACCCGCCGCGCCTCGGGTATCGAGACCTTATCCATGATTTCCTTGGCCTTGGCGGCGCCAATGCCATGGATGTATTGCAGCCCGACCACGACGCGCTTGTTGGTTGGGATATTGACGCCAGCGATGCGGGCCACGTCAGTTGCTCCTTATGCGGGCCAGCTCAGGGTGCTCCCGCGCCGCCCGGCTTAGCGATTCGAATGTCACCTGAGAAGGCCACAAACGTAAAAAGCCAGCGAATGCCTGCCTGTGCGACTCGGCATCGCTGCTCAATCTCCAACCGGATATTCTAAGCTTATTAATGGATTCACCGCGCTTTCGTCAACCCGGCTGGCGACTTCGTGTACAGATTCTGCTACCTCCGGTGCCTTCCCGCCTTCGTCCTGGATTTAGCCTTAAGTTTTGGCCTGCTCGCTGCGCGTTTGCCCGTAGCCCCGACCGGCTTTCGGGCCGCCGCGACCCTTACCTTGGATTTTTTTCCTATCCGGGGCTTGCGCGGCGCTGCGGCGATTCTCCGTTTTACGACCCTCGCCTTCACAACCGTCGGCTTGGAACTTCTCGGCTTGGCGGCCTTCCGCTTGGCGGACCCGCGCGGCGGCTTTAGCGCCCTCCCGACTTCGGCAAGAACGTGCTCGATCTGGGCCGCGACTTCGGCGATGGGAGCCATGCCGTCGACCGAACGCAGCACCCCATGGCGGCGGTAATAGGCGATCAGCGGCGCGGTCTGCTCGCGGTAGGCCACCAGCCGGCGGTGCAGTACATGCGGGTCGTCGTCAGGCCGCAGCGGCTCACCGCGCGCTCGCATCCCCGCAATACGGCTTTCGATGCGCGCCACCAGGGCGACCTCATCGACCCGCAGCTCGATCACCGCCTCGAGCGCTATACCGTGCTTCGTCAGCATACGGTCAAGCGCCTCGGCCTGCGGCACCGTTCGCGGAAAGCCGTCGAGGATAAAGCCCTTACGCGCGTCCGGCTGCTCGATGCGCTGTTCGACGATGGTCACCACCACGTCGTCGGGAACGAGCGCGCCCTGCGCCATGATGCCCTGGACCTGACGGCCAAGGGGCGTGCCGGCTTTGACCGCCGCCCGCAGCATGTCGCCTGTTGAAAGTTGGACAAGTCCATATTTAGCGACGAGGTGCTGGGCCTGCGTTCCCTTGCCCGCCCCCGGCGGACCCAGCAGAATGAGTCTCATCTACGGCGTCCTCTCAGCTTCGATCTTTTTATCAAGCCTTCGTATTGGTGCGCCAGCAGGTAACCCTGCACTTGCGCGACCGTATCCATAGTGACGCTGACCACGATCAGAAGCGACGTGCCGCCGAAATAAAACGGCACCGCCGCGTATGAGATCAGCATCTCGGGAAACAGGCATACGACCGCCAGATAAGCCGCCCCGATCACCGTGATCCGCGACAACACGTAGTCGATATATTCGGCGGTGCGCTCGCCCGGCCGGATGCCGGGAATAAAGCCGCCGTGCTTCTTCAGATTGTCGGCGGTCTCCGTCGGATTGAACACGATCGCCGTATAGAAGAAGGCGAAGAAAACGATCAGCGCCACATAGAGCGCGAGGAACAGCGGCCGCCCGTGCGATAGCTGGGTGGTGATGATCGTGAGCCATCCCGGCCCCTGTCCCGCGGTGAAATTCGCGACCGTCGTCGGCAGCAACAGGAGCGAGGAGGCAAAGATCGGCGGAATGACACCTGACGTGTTGAGCTTGAGCGGCAGATGCGAGGACTGTCCCTCGAACAGGCGATTGCCGACCTGGCGCTTCGGGTACTGAATGAGGAGACGGCGCTGCGCGCGCTCCATGAAAACGATGAAGGCAATGACCGCGACTGCCATCAGCAGTACGAGGAGGATGAGCCCGGTCGAGAGCGCGCCCTGGCGGCCGAGTTCGAGAGTGCCGGCGACCGCCGAAGGCAGTTGCGCCACGATCCCGGACATGATGATCAGCGAGGTGCCGTTGCCGATGCCGCGCTGGGTGATCTGCTCGCCGAGCCACATCAGGAACATCGTGCCGCCGGTGAGCGTGATCACGGTCGAGATGATGAAGAACGGGCCAGGGTCCATGACGACGTTGCTGGCGCCTTCGAGGCCGACCGAGATGCCGTAGGCCTGGAACGCTGCCAAAACCACCGTCAGGTAGCGCGTGTACTGATTGATAATCTTGCGGCCCGCCTCGCCCTCCTTCTTGAGGTTTTCGAGCGTCGGCGACACCGTCGTCATCAGCTGGATGATGATCGACGCCGAGATGTAGGGCATGATGTTCAACGCGAAGATCGCCATGCGGTGAATGCCGCCGCCGGCGAACATGTTGAACATCCCCAAAATACCGCCGGCCTGGGAATTGAAAATCTGGTTCCAGGCGTTGGGATCGATGCCCGGCAGCGGGATGTAGGTGCCGAGCCGATAAACAAGGAGCGCGCCGAGCGTAAACCAGATGCGCTTCTTCAGCTCCTCGGCCTTGGCTAGGGCCCCGAAGTTGAGATTGGCCGCCAGTTGTTCCGCTGCAGAGGCCATGCGCCCGGTGCTCCGTTTATGCCAGACCTTCTAAAAACTGGGCCCCATATAGGGATCAGGCCGCCTGTTCGCTCGTCTCCCGCTTGGGAGCGAGGATTTCGACCGTGCCGCCAGCCTTCTCCACCGCGGCGACCGCCGATTTCGACGCGCCGAACACCGCAACAGCGATCTTGGCCTTGAGCACGCCGCCGCCGAGCAGCCGCACGCCGTCCTTGGCGCGGCGCAGAATCCCGGCCTTGACCAGGGCCGCGGCATCGACCTTGGCCGAAGCGTCGAGCCGGCCAGCGTCGATCGCCTCCTGCAGGCGCCCGAGATTGATCTCGTTGAGCTTGCGGGCGAACGCCGTGTTGTTGAAGCCGCGCTTGGGCAAACGGCGATGCAGCGGCATTTGGCCGCCCTCAAAGCCCTTGATGCGCACGCCGGAGCGCGCGGTCTGGCCCTTGCCGCCGCGGCCTCCGGTCTTGCCCTTGCCGGAACCGATGCCGCGGCCAATGCGTTTGCGCGTCTTGCGGGCGCCGGCGCGGTCGGAGAGTTCGTGTAGCTTCATCGCGATTACTCCACCACGCGCACGAGATGCGCCACCTTGGCGATCATGCCGCGCGTCGCCGGTGTATCGACCAGCTCGGCGACGCGGCCGATCTTGTTGAGCTTCAGCCCGATCAGCGTCTCGCGCTGGGTGTGATCCCGGCGCATCGAACTGCCGGTCTGGCGGACCTTGACGGTCTTGCCGGTCTTGCCGGTCTTGCCGGTCTTGCCGGTCTTGCCGGTCTTGCCGGTCTTGCCGGAACTCTTGTTTTTCGTCTTGCCGGAATTCATCGCGTGCTCCCGAAGCCTCAATCGGCCGTCTGTTCAGCCTCGACATCACGGCGGCGCGCCTGCAGCGCCGAAACCTTGACGTTGCGGCGGGCGGCCACCGAGCGCGGCGAGTCCTGGCGCTTGAGCGCGTCGAAGGTCGCTCGCACCACGTTGTATGGATTGGAGGTGCCTAGCGACTTTGCCACCACGTCTTGCATGCCGAGCGTCTCGAACACTGCGCGCATCGGGCCGCCGGCGATGATACCGGTGCCGGGCGGGGCGGCGCGCAAGAATACCTTGCCGGCGCCATGGCGTCCGGCCACGTCGTGATGCAGCGTGCGTCCCTCGCGCAGCGGCACGCGCGTCAAACCGCGCTTGGCGGCTTCGGTCGCTTTGCGGATCGCCTCGGGCACCTCGCGCGCCTTGCCGTGGCCGAAGCCGACCCGGCCCTTCTGATCGCCGACGACGACGAGAGCGGCAAAGCCGAAGCGTCGGCCGCCCTTCACCACCTTGGCGACGCGGTTGATGTGGACGAGCTTGTCGACGAACTCGCTGTCGCGCTCGTCTCGCCGGTCGCGTGGTTCACGTGCCATGTTGATCCGCCGAATTCTTGCCTGCCATGTTCATGCGTCCTTTAAAAATTCAATCCGGCCTCGCGCGCGGCGTCCGCAAGCGCCTTGACGCGGCCGTGATAGAGATAGCCGCCGCGATCGAAAATCACGTCCTCGATGCCCTTCTCCTGCGCGCGTTGGGCGATCAGCTTGCCGACAGCCTTCGCCGCGTCGACGCTGGCTCCGGTCTTCAAGCCCTCGCGCGCCGTCTTCTCAAGCGAAGACGCCGACGTCAGTGTGGCGCCCTGATCGTCGTCGATCAGCTGCGCGTAGATGTGCTTGGAGGAGCGGAATACGGTGAGCCGTTTGCGCTCGCCCGCAGCGAGACGCAAGTTGCCGCGCACGCGCCCCCGGCGCCGCTCGATTCTGTCCTTGAGCTTGGTCATGGCGGCTCCGTTACTTCTTCTTGCCTTCCTTGCGGAAGATTCGTTCGGCGGCATATTTGATGCCCTTGCCCTTATAGGGCTCCGGCGGGCGATATTCGCGGATTTCGGCGGCGACCTGACCGACCTTGCGACGGTCGATCCCCGTGATCACGATTTCCACCGGACGCGGCGTCGCGATCGTGATGCCCTCCGGGATCGGATAAACCACGTCATGGCTGTAGCCGAGCGCGAGCTGCAGGTTCTTGCCCTGCACGGCAGCGCGATAGCCGACGCCGTTGATTTCGAGCCGCTGCTCGAAGCCCTTGGTGACGCCGGCGATGAGGTTCGCGACCAGCGTGCGAGACGTGCCCCATTGCGCCCGCGCGCGCTTGGTGTCGGCGCGCGGATCGATCTTGATCCGGCCGTCCTCAAGCTTGACCGCTACGTCGTCGTGCAACACGACCTCGAGCACGCCCTTCGGGCCCTTCACCTTCACGGTTTGGCCCGCGACGTTGGCGGTAATCCCTGCCGGGACCGGGACTGGCTTTTTGCCGATGCGGGACATGACTTTATCCGTTTCTCTTTCTTTTCTCGTCGCGCCTGCGGTCAGAATACCGTGCAGAGAACTTCGCCGCCGACATTGGCGTCGCGGGCGGCGTGATCCGCCATGACGCCCTTCGGCGTCGAGACGATGGCAACACCGAGGCCGTTGTTGATGCGCGGCAAATTCTTGACCGAGGTATAGACGCGGCGGCCGGGCTTGGAAATCCGCTCGATCTCGCGGATCACCGGTTCGCCCTCGAAATACTTCAGCTCGATTTCGATCTCGGCGTAGCCGTCGCGCTCGACGACCGCGTAGCCGCGAATATAGCCTTCGTTCTTGAGCACCTCGAGCACGCTTTCGCGCAGCTTGGAGCCCGGGCTTGATACCTTGCTCTTGTTGCGCATCTGCGCGTTGCGGATGCGGGACAAGAGATCGCCGACCGGATCGTTCATCGACATCGTGCGATCCTCCTCACCAGCTCGACTTCACGAGACCCGGGATCAGCCCTTTGGAGCCGAGGTCCCGCAACGCGATGCGCGACAGCTTGTGCTTGCGGTAATAGCCGCGCGGCCGCCCGGTCATTTCGCAGCGGTTGCGGATGCGGGTGGCGGACGAGTTGCGTGGCATTTCGGCGAGTTTCAGCGTGGCGGCGAAACGCTCCTCGACCGGCTTGGTCTTGTCGCGCACGATCTCCTTGAGCCGCGATCGCCGGCCCGCAAACTTCTTCGTCATCCGGCGGCGCCGGCTGTTCTTCTCGATCGAACTCTTCTTCGCCATCTAGTTCTCCTCGCTGTCCCGCGTCTGAGGCATTTTTCGTCCTCACTGCCGGAACGGAAAATTGAAAGCCGTCAACAGCGCGCGCGCCTCGTCGTCGTTGCGCGCGGTGGTGCACACGGTGATGTCCATGCCCCAGATGTCGGCGGCCTTGTCGTAGTCGATCTCCGGGAACACGATGTGTTCCTTGATGCCGAGCGTGTAATTGCCGCGGCCATCGAAGCTCTTCGGGTTCAGGCCGCGGAAGTCACGCACCCGCGGCAGCGCGATGTTGATCAGCCGATCGATAAATTCGTACATCCGCGCTTTGCGCAGCGTCACCTTGCAGCCGATGGCCTGGCCGTCGCGCAGCTTGTACGTCGCGATCGATTTGCGTGCCTTGGTGATCACCGCCTTCTGTCCGGCGATGAGCGCGAGATCGGCGGCGGCCGAATCGACCTTCTTGCGGTCGGCGACGCCTTCGCCGATGCCCATATTGATGACGACCTTGTCGAGCACCGGAATCTGCATGCGATTCTTGTAACCGAACTGCTCGGCCAGCTTGCCGCGGATCGCACCTTCGAATTCGACCTTCAGACGCGCAGGTACCCGCGGCTCGGGCTCGCGCGGAGCGGCCGGCTTGCCAGCCTTGCTGTCCGCGGCGGCCTTGTCGGCTTTCGCCTGCCTGGCGGCCTTCTTTTCGTCCTTGCCGGCCTTGATCGTCTGCTCGGCGCTCGGCGGCCGCTGGGACTTCTCCGGCTTCGCGTTTTTCTCGTCTTTATCAGCCATCGATCTCTGCTCCCGAACGCTTGGCGAACCGCATCTTCTTGCGATCCTCGCCCTTGCCGACGAATTTGAAGCCGACGCGCGTCGGCTTCTTGTCCTTGGGATCGGCGAGCGCGATGTTCGACAGGTGGATCGGCGCCTCCTTGGAGATGATGCCGCCTTCCTGCGTCGCGCTTTGACGCTGATGCCGCTTGACGACGTTGACGCCGCGCACCAGCGCCTGCGCGTTTTCCCGGCGCATTTCGATAACCTCGCCGGTGCGGCCCCTGTCGCGCCCGGCGATTACGATCACCGTATCGCCCTTTTTGATCCTCGCCGCCATCACAGCACCTCCGGCGCGAGCGAAATGATCTTCATGTGGTTCTTTGCTCTTAATTCGCGCGGCACCGGGCCGAAGATGCGCGTGCCAACCGGCTCCATCTGCGGGTTGATCAGCACGGCGGCGTTGCGGTCGAAGCGGATGATCGAGCCGTCGGTGCGCTTGATGTCCTTAGCGACG
>Ga0302325_10002491_pt1 | contig 44664 bp, 35 predicted proteins | sample Palsa_T0_2_FD_201948 | JGI IMG/M metagenome (GOLD analysis project Ga0302325, IMG submission 201948) | Peat permafrost microbial communities from Stordalen Mire near Abisko, Sweden - Palsa_T0_2 | ecosystem: Environmental > Terrestrial > Soil > Palsa > Peat permafrost | place: Sweden: Abisko... | reverse complement strand
TTATGGCTGGTATCAGACCCGGTTCCATGCCGTCCCCGAATGGCGCAACCAAGGAGTCTGGCTGCATATCGGAAGCGCGCAGCGGCATGCTCAAGTCTGGCTGAATGGCCGCCGTGCGGGCGGCCATCGCGGCGGCTGCCTGCCGTTCGAATGCGATCTGCACGGACTCCTGCGGTGGGGCGGAGAGAATGTCCTGGTCATTGAGGTCGACGGCACGCTCGACCCGTGGGACTTCCCTCCGGCCCAGTTCAACGGGGGAGAGACGCACGAAGGTTTCCACAACAGCAATCCGTCGGTCACCCACGATTTCTTTCCTCACGCGGGCCTGCCACGTTCCGTGGTCATCCAACTCACTCCGACGCCCGTGCGAATCGAGGCGCTGAGCTTTGCCACCGCGATCCTGGCCCAGGGAGGCGGAGCGACTGTCACGGTCGGGGTGGAGTGCTCAATCCCCGCCGCGAGCGCTCTCGAAGCGTCCGTGGAGATCGAGGGGGCAATTCAGAGTGCGGTGGTGGATCCGACCGGACGAGCGACGATCCGTCACACCCTGGTGCGTCCGCGCCTTTGGGACGTTGGCCGGCCCGAATTGTACGAAGCGCGGGTGACGCTCCGAGGTGCCAATGGCAAAGCCCTGGACTGCTATCACCAGAGTTTTGGGGTGCGTACGGTCGAAGTTCGCGGGGATCAATTGCTGCTCAATGAAAAACCCGTGTTTCTGACCGGTTTTGGAAAACATGAGGATTTTGCCGTCGTTGGCCGCGGCTTCATTCCAAGCGTCGTGGTGCGTGACTTCGACCTTCTCGACTGGATCGGCGCCAATTCCTTTCGCACCTCCCACTATCCGTACGCGGAAGAGTGGTACGAATTTGCCGACCGCCACGGCGTACTGGTGATCGCCGAGACTCCGTTTGTGGGTCTGAACAAACGGATGCATGGGCCGGAATTTCTCCATCGGGCTGAGGGCATCCTGGGGGAGACGATTCTGCGGGACCGGCACCACCCCTCCGTGATCATGTGGAGCCTGGCGAACGAACCCGACATCGATACGGCGGAGGGGGACACTTTCTTCCGGACGCTTGCGGCCGTGGCCCGCGACCTGGATGCCTCGCGTCCGATCACGTATGCGGCCCATCGCGAGCCCGAGAATAATCGGCCGCTGGATTGCTTCGATGTGGTGTGCCTCAATAAATACTATGGCTGGTATGAACAACCAGGCGAAATCCAGGCTTCGCTCAAAGCGCTCGGCGCGTGCCTCGATCGTTTTCGCGCGGCCTTTGGCAAGCCCATCCTGCTCGCCGAATTTGGCGCCGACGCCATGAGCGGACTGCACTTGATCCCGCCGGAGATGTTTTCGGAAGAGTTTCAGGCCGACATCATCGCCGCCCAGTACCAGGAAGCCCGCAGCCGGCCCTGGGTGATTGGCACCCATGTGTGGACATTCGCCGATTTCAAGACCGCCCAATCGATCACGCGGGTTGCTCTGAACCGCAAAGGGGTTTTCACCCGCGACCGCCAGCCCAAGCTGGCGGCGCACAAACTGCGGGAGCTCTGGGGCTCCCTCGGTTGATCAGGAGAGGGGAACCGCCGTGGCCCGATCTTACGTCCTTCTCGCGGCTGCCGCGGCACTCGCCGCAACGACCGCGCCATCGCGGGGCGAATCGACCGAAGCGGCGCGGCCTGCGGCTCCGAACCCGCCGTCTGCGATGTCGGAGGCGGATCCCTTGGCCGCAGGCTTTGCGGATCCGCCTGACTCCGCCAAGCTTAGGGCGTATTGGTGGTGGCTAAACGGGAATGTCACTCGGGAATCGATCACGCGCGACCTCGAGGGCATGAGGCGCCAAGGCTTTGGCGGGGCGATTCTCTGCGATGCGGGCGGCGCCGATCAGGACGGCAATGCCCCTGTGCCTCACGGACCGACCTTCTTCAGTCCGGCCTGGCGCGCCTTGTACCGGTTTACGCTGGGGGAGGCCACACGTCTCGGTCTGGAAATGAGTCTGAATATCCAGAGCGGCTGGAACGTGGGCGGCCCCATGGTTCCGGCGGCCGATGCGGCCAAGCAATTGGTTTGGTCGGAGATCCACGCGGGCGGTCCGGCTCCGAAACCGCGGATTCTTCCCGAACCGCAACATGCCGACGCCTACTACCGCGATCTCCTGGTGATCGCGTTTCCCGCACCGCGGCCGGGTTCGCCCGTCCATCCGCCGATCGAGAATTTGGCCGTCAAGGCGGTCCAAAAGCCGCTGGGTTTTTCGGCTCCGGACACTTCCATGATGCTCCGCGACCTTCCGGACACGCCGGGAGAGGAAGACGCGCGCTCAAGCCAGGTCCTCGACCTGACGGGCAAGATGGCGCCTGACGGCACCCTGAATTGGGAGGCGCCTCCCGGGGAATGGGTGGTCCAGCGCTTCGGGATCACAGTGGGAGCGCACCCGATGGTGTCGACCTCGAGCGACGGTTGGAAGGGATACGCGGTGGATGTGCTCGATGAGGGGGCCTTCCGGCGGTACTGGGAGGCGGTGGTCGCGCCGTTGATTGCGGACGCCGGCCCTCTTGCGGGCCGCACATTGAAGTACCTCCATACCGACAGTTGGGAGATCGAAGGCTACAACTGGACCGGCGCATTCCGGGAGGAATTCAACAAGCGCCGGGGCTACGACTTGCTTCCGTTTCTTCCGATCATGAGCGGCCGCATCATCGACAGCCGGTCAGCGAGCGACCGGTTCCTCGGTGATTTCAGGAAGACTCTGGGGGATCTCGCTGTGGACCACCACTACCGGCCCTTTGTCGCCTGGGCGCATGCGCACGGCATGCAGATCCATTGTGAATCGGGCGGCCCGCATGCGGTGCCGATCGACGCGCAGCGCTGCCTCGGCCAGGATGATGTGCCGATGTCCGAATTCTGGGCGTGGTCGTGGACGCACCGAATCGGCGATAAGAATCGGTTCTTCGTCAAGCAGCCGGCCTCCGCGGCGCACACCTATGGCCGGCCCTTGGTGTGCGAGGAGGGGTTCACTTCGATCGGGCCGCACTGGCAGGAGACTCTGTGGGACAATCTTAAACCGGCCTTCGACCACGCTTCCTGCGAAGGATCGAACCGGCTGGTATGGCACGCCTTTGTGAGTTCACCGGCCGCGATGGGATTCCCCGGCCAGCAGTATTTTGCCGGCACCCATCTCAATCCCAATGTGACGTGGTGGAGCCGGTCTGCGCCGTTCTTCTCCTACCTCAACCGTGTCCAATTCCTGTTGCAGCAGGGGCAGTTTGTGGCCGATGCGTGCTACTATTATGGAGACCGCGTGCCCAATTTTGCCCAGGTGGAGGGAGCAGATCCGGCGGGCCTCGGACGGGGCTATGATTACGATGTCATCACCGAAGAGGCTCTTCTTGAGCGTGCCACCGCTCGAGATCGCCGGATTGTTCTGCCGGACGGCATGAGCTACGGCCTGCTGGTTCTCCCCAATGAAGAAGCGATCTCGCTGCCTGTGCTGCGCAAGGTGAGGGAACTGGCCAAAGGGGGCGTTGGGGTGGTCGGCCCGGCCCCAAAACGCAGTTCGACCCTCCACAATGCGGATGCCGAGGACCGAGAAGTGCAGGCGATCGCGGCTGCCCTATGGGGTGGTCGATCCGGAGCGGGCCGGGTCATCGATGGGGCCACCGCCCATGATGTACTGGCAGCGCAGGGACTGGCTCCCGATTTCCAATATTCCAGCGACCATGCCGACGCCACGGTGGAAGCCATCCATCGCCGTGGGGGCGGTGCCGAAATCTATTTTGTGGCGAGCCGATTGGGGGAGGCGCAGGGGATCCGCGCGACCTTCCGGGTCGCCGGCCGAGCTCCCGAGCTCTGGGACGCGGTCACGGGCGGGCGCCGTTTCGCCTCCGCATACACAGCTGGCAATGGAACCACCACGGTGCCATTCGATTTGGCCCCGTTCGGATCGTGCTTCGTGATCTTCCGGGAGCCTGCGTCGGCCCATCCGGCGAGTTCGGACCGCAACGGCCCCCACTTTGCGGTGCGCCAGAAGCTCGAGGGACCGTGGGCTGTGAGGTTCGATCCGCGGTGGGGAGGTCCGGCGGAAGCAACCTTCGATTCGCTGTCCAGCTGGACGGTGCGGCCGGAGGAGGGGATCCGGTTTTATTCGGGGACAGCCACGTACCGAAAGGTCTTCGACGTGCCCGCCGGCCTGTCGGGCCGATCGCTCTGCCTCGATCTCGGAAGAGTCCGCGAACTCGCTGAAGTGCGGCTCAACGGGCGCTCGCTCGGGATTGTGTGGGCGCCGCCCTTCCGGGTCGAACTTACCGGCGCGCTCAAACCGACTGGAAATGTGCTCGAGATCGACGTCGTCAATTTCTGGCCCAACCGGATCATTGGAGACCAATCTCTGCCCTCCGGGCAGCGCCTGACTCAGACCAATATTCGGAAGCTCACCGCCGCGTCGCCATTGGTCGAGTCCGGCCTGCTGGGGCCGGTCCAGCTTCTTGAGCGGTCGCTTTGAGCCGCCTGGAATCAAGCCAAAGCTTGATTGGGCCGACTCAGTTTTTGGCTAAGGGACCTCGTAGACTTCTACGAGAGCACTTCCACCCACCCCGCTGACACTGTTGGCGATCGCGGTGTAATTTCCGGGAGCGAGGGTCGTCAGCAGCACGGAGTCCGCACTGGAAGGATTCGTGAGAGGGAAGGCGCCCACAGCGGTGCTCACCGCCGTGATCTGCGGATCGCCGCCCCAGCCTGAGTTCGTGGCCAGAACGGTATCGGCCCCATTCACGGTCGTATGCAGGGCGAGACGCGGGTCGGGGAGCGTGCCTGCCACGCCGAAGGCGGCCAGCGCCGGGCCGGTCGCCCGGATGAGCACCGTCTTTGCGACGGCCCCTCCGATGACAAATCCCGCGGTCAGCGAGCTACCTGCGGATATTTGAGTCAGGCAGGATAGGTTGATCAGCCGCGGCGTCGTGGACGCATAAGCGCCTGGAAGCGTATCGTCGTAGACCTCCCCCAGCGCATTGCCAGAGGCTGCGCCATTTCCGCTGATTTGAACCGTGTAAGGACCGGCGGCCAAGGAGGTCACCAAGGCTGCGTCGAGGCTGCTTGCATTGGTGAGGGCGAAGGCGCCGACCGCAGAATCCGCCGTGGTGACCGCCGTCTGATTGCTGGTCGACACGCCCCAGTTGTCATTCGAAGCGATGACGGTCGAGCCGCTGAAGAGTGAGAGGGTGGGATCCGCCAGAACACCGCTGACTCCGAACGCGGAGAGGGCGGGACCGGTGCCACGCAGAAGAAGGTTTTGAGATCCGACGGTTCCGGTGCCGCCCGTCACAAACCCTATGGTCATCACCTGGCTCTTGCCGGCGGATGCCAGGACCGAGAGATTGACCAAGCGACCTGGGTTGCTCGTCGTGGCTAAAGTCAGGGTAGCCGGCGTGCTGACGGAGGACACCCCCGCGGTGGTCACCAGGCAGGTATAGGTTCCCGCATTGGCGGCGGTGGCCCCTGAAATGAGCAGCCGGGCACTCGTCGCTCCGGCGACCGGCGTCCCATTCAATTGCCACTGATACGTGGGGGCTGTTGTGGCCCGGGTCGACCAGCCGGCGTTCGGATCTTCAGACGGACCTTGCGTCCCTCCGGAAGCAGTGACCGAGAAGATCACGGTGCTCCCGCTGGAGACGATTTGAGAAACGGGCTGCGAGGTGATCGCAGGGGCACCCGCTCCCCCAACCACCGTGAGCGTCGCTGCGGAACTGGTAGTCGAACCAGACCCACTGCCGATCACGACCGAATAGGCGCCGGCAGCAGTCGCTGCCACGGAATTCAGTGTGAGTGTGGCGCTGGTGGCGCCGGAAATCGCGGCGCCATTGAACAGCCATTGGTAGCTCAAGCTTCCGCTTCCGGACGCCGCGACGCTGAAAGTGGAGCTGGAGCCGGCATTGACCGTCTGCGGATACGGTTGGGTCGTGATTGCCGGCGCACCGGCCGGTTTGACGGTGAGGGTCGCGGCATTCGAGACAACGACCCCCGATCCGTTGCCGACGGCCACTGTGTAGCTGCCGGCGTTCGCCGACTGGATATTCGTCACCGTCAGGGTGGCCGTGGCCGAGCCGGAGACAGATCCGCCGTCTGTCAGGGCCACACCGTTCAGCTGCCATTGATAGAGCGGGGAGGGCAGCCCAATCGCCGCCACGGTGAATGTTGTGGTCGAACCCGTGGTGGCCGTTTGCGTGCTCGGTTGTGCGATAATCGCAGGGAGGGCGGGCATGAACGGGCCAATCGCGGCGCTTCCGGATCCGTCGACGGCGACGCCATGGGGGTGGTTGAACCGCGCGGCGCCGCCGGTGCCATCGGTGGTGCCGGTCACGCCAGGCGAACCGGCCAAGGTGGTCACAACTCCTGTCGGCGAAATCATTCGCATCGTGCTATTGGCCGTGTCCGCCACATAGATGTCGCCTATGCCGTCTATGGCAATTCCCGCTGGAAAGCTGAATTGCGCCGCGGTTCCTGTCCCATCGGCACTGCCGGCGTTGCCAGCCTTTCCCGCCAGGGTCGTCACCACACCGCCGGGTGCAATCTTGCGGATCGTCGAATTCCCATTGTCCGCCAGGTAAAGATTGCCGTCCAGGCCGGCCGCCAGCGCATAGGGGTTGTTGAACCGCGCCGCGCTTCCCGTGCCATCGGCGCTACCACTGGCGCCCACCGAACCGGCCAGCGTGGTCACGACTCCAGCTGGAGTGATCTGGCGGATCGTTTCGTTGCGAAGGTCCGCCACATAGACATTCCCGGCGGGATCGACTGCCACGCCAAAGGGCGAGTTGAACTGGGCGGTGGCACCCGTCCCATCCGCACTGCCGGCAACTCCCGCCTTTCCGGCGAGCGTGGTGACAACTCCGGCCGGCGTCACCTTGCGGATCGTGTTGTTTCCTTCGTCCGCCACATAGAGATTCCCGGAGGAATCCAGCGCCAAAGCGGTAGGATTGTTGAACTGGGCGGCGGCTCCGGTTCCATCCGCACTGCCGCCGCTGCCACCCGCCAGGGTTGAATAGGTTCCGTCGGACGCCATCTTAAGGATCCGGCTGTTGCCGGTATCCAGAATATAAACATCGTCAACCGCCACCGCATACGTGGAGCTCTGGCTCGGCTGGCCGCCTGGCGTCGTGACGGCGCCTGTTTTGGTCAAAGTTCGAATCTGGCCGTTTCCCTGATCGGCCACATAAATATTGTCTGAGCCGTTGGACGCCACGATGAGAACATTCTCGTTCGTTATCGCGCTCGTTCCCGGTATTTGATTCACGTCGGGCATGTAGAATGTGTAGGTCGTGGTGCCATCCCCATTGGACACGGGGGCGCTGGCTTGGGCTGCCGAGGCATACATGGCCTTGTTCGCGCCGTCGGTGGTGTAGGTGAGGATTATATCAAACATGAACGGCCCTTGGCTGTTCCGGACTGTGACAGTCACCAAATCGGTGACATTCGGTATAGAGCTGCCGATCGGGGCTAGTTGCGAGAAGACGGCTGAGAGGTGCACGTTAGTAATCACCGGTGTCGAGGGACCGGTGACGTTGCTGTAGCCCAGTGAGGGTGCAGCCACTGAACTCAGAAGGCCTAGAAGCAGGCGAGCAGGATTCCTGGGGTTGAGGCGCTTTATTCCGAAGACCCTCTTTTGAGGAGCGCGGGGAGCGGTCAGACCCGGATTGCGGGCGGTAGAAAAGCCAAAGTTCACATTCATGAAACGCAGATTGATGGTTAACGCCTGAGCGCCCTCCTAAACGGGAGCGCGCGCCCGCTTCTTTCAAAAATCGGAAAAAAGTTCTCGTCCGCCCATTTATTCGTAAGAATCACGGCCGAATCGCCGTTATGGGTGGGGTCACTTCAATGAATTCAGATTCGATCTCCTCTCTGCCGACCCGGCCCAGCCTGCTTTTTCGGCTGCGGGACTGGAATGACTCCGCCAGTTGGAGCGAATTCAACCGGCTCTATCGCAAGCTTGTTTACGGGTTCGCGCTGCGTTCCGGCCTCTCGCACGCCGAAGCCGAGGAGGTGACGCAGGACGTGTTCAAGCGGGTCGCGGAAACTCTCCACGAGTTCGAATCGCGTCCGGAGCGTGGCTCGTTTCGCCGCTGGCTGATGAATCTCACGCGTTGGCGGATTGCCGACAAGTTTCGCGAGCGATCGCCGGGCGAACGGCAGAATCCGCGCCGGCCAGACGCCGACGACCGCACTTCGACCGTGGAACGCATTCCAGACCAAGGCGGCGCCGAAACCGACTGGGACTCGCAGTGGCGTCAGCACGTGCTCGACGCGGCCTTGGAGCGGATCGCCCGTCGCTCAAAGCCGAGGCACTTCCAGGCGTTCGATCTTTACGTCCGCCAGCAATGGTCGGTGCTCAGGGTTTCTCGGGAATTGGGCATCAATCCGGCCACCGTCTATGTGATCGGGCACCGTCTCACCCGGCAGCTGAAGGCCGAGGTTTCCCGCTTGCAGGCCCAACTGACGTGACCCAAGGTTCGCGGCGTGACGCCGGAGCTGCCGGTCTCGCCCGCGCCGGAGCGAAGCAAAGGGCCCCCGATTCCCGACTATGAACTGATCCGGCTCGTTGGCCACGGTTCCTATGGAGACGTCTGGCTGGCGCGCGGACTGACGGGCGCATACCGGGCGGTGAAGGTGGTCTCGAGGGACCGGTTCACCGATTTGCAACCCTTCCACCGGGAGTTCGAAGGACTCACGGAGTTTGCGGCCGTCTCCCTCACAGACGCTGACCAGCTGGCCATGCTCCACGTCGGCCGCAATGATGCTGCCGGATTCTTCTATTATGTGATGGAGCTGGCCGACGACGTAACCACGGGTCGGGAAGTCGATGCGGAACATTATGTTCCGCTCACGTTGAAGGAAATGCGGGCAAGAAGGGGCCGGCTGCCTGCAATGGAGTGCATAAGACTTGGGGTCATCCTCGCCGGCGGGCTGAGCCGCTTGCATATGAGCGGCCTGGTGCACCGGGACATCAAGCCCTCGAATGTCATCTTGGTGGGCGGAAAGCCCAAGTTGGCGGACATCGGCTTGGTCGCTTCCGCTTCCGACGCCCGTACCTTCGTGGGTACCGAAGGCTTCGTGCCGCCCGAAGGTCCTGGGACGCCCACCGCGGATGTGTTCAGCTTGGGCAAGCTCCTCTACGAGATTTCGACGGGACTGGACCGCCATGATTTCCCGCGTCTGCCGGCGGCACTCGACAAGCAATCCGACCACCAGGCATTTCTTGAATTGAACGAAATTCTGCTCCGTGCCTGCGCTCCGCTGGCGGCCGACCGCTACCCGGATGCCTCCGCGCTCTTGAAGGATCTTTGTCTCTTGGAGGCGGGACGATCGGTGCGGCGCAGGCGCATCCTCGGAGGTGCCGCGCGTCTGGCGGCGGTCCTTGCCCTCATTGCCTCGGTGGCTGGAGGGTTATGGTGGTCGCTGCGGCTGTTCACGCACCCTCCGGCAGGCGCGCCAGCCGGGCCGATCGCGCCGGCTCACTCCATTGCGGTTCTGCCGTTCGCCAATTTGAGCACCGATCCCAAGGTCGCATTTTTTGCCGATGCGATGAACGAGGAAGTGATCGCCCAACTGGCCCGAATCCGAAGCCTCAAAGTGACCTCTCGCGAGGCGGTCTTGCGCTACCGGAATGGCCCGAGGCAACTCGGCCAGATCGCCGCGGATCTGGGAGTTGCTTACCTTCTCGAAGGAAGCGTGTTTCGGTCGGGCAATCAGGTTCGCATGACCGTCCAGCTGACCGACACTCAGTCGGGTCGGCGTATCCGCGAGGCGAGCTTCGATCGCGATCTCAATGCCGTGTTTAGCATCCAGAGTGCCTTGGCTCAGGAGATCTCGGGGGCCCTTCATGCCGATCTAACCTCCGACGAGCAATCAGCGATCGGGCGGTGGCCGACGCAGGATTTGGCGGCCTTCGATTTGTATCTTCGGGCCCGTTCTCTTGGTCATGACTCCTATTTTGAGCCGGAACCCTTGGGGCGCGCCGTCGACCTTTATGAACAGGCGGTGGCCAAAGATCCGTCGTTTGCGCTGGCTTTCGCCCGCCTCGCACTCGCGCATGCCATGTTTTATCAATACGGGCATCTCGACGCGACCCCTTCCCGTTTGGCTCGAATGAAGAATGCCGTGGACGCAGCGGTGCGCCTCGCGCCTGATTTGCCTGAAACGAAGCTGGCGCTCGGCACCTACCTTTTATTCGGCAGGAGCCAACCGGCCGAGGCATTGATCCAATATCGGGCAGCCGAGTCCCGCTTGCCCAATGATGATCATTTGCTGGTGATGATTGGGGCCGCGGAGTTATGGAGCGGAAATTGGGCGCAAGCATTGGCATACACCGATCGGGCCGCGGCGCTGAATCCCCAGGATGCCACCATTGCCGTCACTCGCTGCCTGATCTCCATGTTCTTGCGGCGCTATGAGGAGGCAGGCCGGCTGGCAGCAGCGGGCGCCGCCCGGTTCTCGGGCAACCCCCTCTTGCCTCGACTGCTCGCGAGGGCGCAGTACCAACTAGACGGCGATCGTCCCGCGTTTCTTCGCCGGTGGGCGTCGATGCCGCTATTGCCGGAGGATCCGCACGGCCGGGCGGCGGCGTTCGATCTGGCGATGCTCTACGGCGATTACGCTCTGGCAAGCCAAGCGCTCGCCGATCCCCAGATGCCGATCACTTTTAGCGCAGGACACGCCGCTCCGGAACCCGTGGCGCTCAAGCAAGCGCTGGTGGCTTTCTTGCGCGGTCAGCCGGAGGCCGCGGTCATGGCCGCCAAAGAGGCGATCGCTTTTTACGACGCCAAGCGGTGGACGGCCGCCCAGAAATCCGCGGTCGGAATGGAAATGGCACTCGCCCATGCGCTGGCGGGCGACGCCGACGAGGCGATTCGGCAGGCTCGCGCAGCTTTGGCGCAGGTGGCTGGGCACAATGCGCTGGTGGAGGCCGACGTACGGCCCGGCCTGGGACTGGTCTACGCGACTCTGGGCCGCCGTGAGGAGGCATTGGAGTGCCTGCGCGGAATGATGGCCGCACCGTGCAGGCAGTCCCCCGAGGAGATCCGGCACGACCCGCTATGGGCGCGCCTAAGCGGCGACCCTCGCTTTGAAACGATCTTGAACTCCGCCAAGAGACTCTGACTCTGCCAAGCGCCATTTGTCTTGGAAGGCGCGAAGGATGCCACCGAGCAACGAGCCGTCCAAGTCCAGTTGACAGATGACCACAATTAGGTCACCGATGAGACCATGGAAACGTTGACTGTTTCGAAGGCAAAGGCAGGCTTCAGTCAGGTGGCTCGCAAGGTCATTAAGAGCAGAAAATCGGTCCTGGTAAGGACGCCAGCCGGATTCGTGCAGATTTCGCCCTATGATCTGCCCGAGGAGGTGCCCCCGGCCGCGCCGGGGGCCCTGAGGCTGACCTCCGAGGAGTTGAAGCTACATAATTCCTTCGGGGAATCGCTGTGAATCTAAGACGCTGGGATATCGTATTCTTGAAAATCGATGAGAAGGATCCGACGGGCCACCCGGCGGTCGTCCTGTCCGGTGAGAATACTCTCCTCGATCCGAAGCAGCATCGCTTCAATGTGGTTGTTGGAACGAAGAAGCCGCCCGGAGCGGGTAACGGAGAACACCAAGTCCTTCTGAATGGCGCCGACGGCTTGGATCATCTGACGCAGGTGGATTGCTCACTTGTCTATGTGGCGAAGCGAGCGAGCATCCTTAGACTAGCGGGCACCGTCAGCGTCGAGAGGCGAAAGGCGATTCAGCGGACGATACGCTCGTACCTTGGTTTGGGCTAATGCGCCCTTGAAAATCGCGGCGCAGGTGCGGAGGAGAAGCGGGGCGAAGAGAAACGAGACAAGATGAAACTCTACTTCATGGGCATCTGCGGCACCGCCATGGGAAACGCGGCGCTTCTGGCGAGGGCGGCCGGGCATGAGGTATTAGGCGCCGATTCCGGGGTCTATCCTCCGATGAGCCGCGTGCTGGCCGACGCAGGCATCGTCGCCTACGACGGCTATGATCCGGCACGCCTCGAGCGGCTTGCCCCGGACTGCGTGGTCATCGGAAATGCGATGAGCCGGGGCAATCCCGAGGTCGAATGGCTCCTCGATTCGCGCGCCCTTCCGTTCACTTCGCTGCCGGCGATGCTGCATACCTCGATCCTTTGCCGCAGGCGCAATATTGTCGTGGCGGGCACCCATGGGAAGACCACCACGACGGCCATCACGGCTTTCCTTCTGCGGGAAGGGGGAGGCGATCCGGGCTTTCTGATCGGCGGGGTGCCTCAGGACCCGCCGACGGGCGCCCACCTGGGCTCCGACTCGGATCCGTTCGTGATCGAGGGCGATGAGTACGACAGCGCTTTCTTCGACAAGCGCAGCAAATTCATCCACTACGCGCCCCATATTGCCGTCCTCAATAATCTGGAATTCGATCACGCGGATATTTTCCGCGATCTGGCCGACGTCCAGCGCACGTTCATCCATTTCAGCCGGATAGTGCCGAGGAACGGGTGGGTGGTTCGCAACGGAGATGATCGCAACCTGGATGCCTTGGGCAGCATGGCCTGGACTCGGGTGGTTCGGGTGGGTGTCGGCACCGCGAACGATGTGCGGATTGATGGCTTCGAGGAATTCCCATCGGGATCGAGTTTCCGTCTGGTTTGGAAGGGCCATCCATGGGCGACCGTGACATGGTCGCTGACCGGACTCTTCAATGCGCGCAACGCAGCGATGGCTTCCGTTGCAGTCGCATTATCCGCGGCGGGCCCAAGTTCCGGTGAGATTCCCGCCGTTCCACCTCCGGTGAGCTTCTCCGCGCTTGGCCGTTTTCGCGGGGTTCGCAGGCGCCAGGAGGTGCTCGCGAGCGGACCGAGGATCACCGTGATCGAGGATTTTGGCCATCATCCGACGGCGCTCGCCGAGACGCTGGCGTCGTTCCGCCTCCGGTTTCCGGGGGCGGTGCTCGCCGCGGCCTTCGAGCCGCGCAGCAACACCGCGCGCGCCCGCGTCATGCAGAATGCCTTTCTGGAAGCGCTGGCCACGGCCGACGAGATCTACCTCGGACCCGTCAGCCGGGCCGAGCAATTGGGCTCCGATGAGCGATTTGACGGTCCGGCGGTGGCACGAAGCCTCGTGTCCCGCGGGCGCCGAGCTGAGTCCTTTGCGAACAATCAAGCGCTCTTCGAGCGCCTGGTTGAGGGTTCGGCCGGCTCCGCCGCGGGCGGCGGGCGCCGGGTCGTTGTTTTCTTCTCGAACGGATCGTTCGATGGGATTGTCGCCAAGTTTGCGGCGATCGCACAGGCGGTCGCCTGAGACCCCCCTGCCTCTGCCCGCCCCCGAAAGCGACGCGAGCTATTGCGCCTGACGGGCGACCTTGTACTCCGCGGGCCGTTCTCCAGCAGGCAGCGCCAGCAGGTCGTAGTCGTGATGGCCGGTGATCGTCACTTCGGCGAATTCACCGATCGGAAGTTCGCGGGGGACGTAGACTCTGCCGTCAATGTCGGGGGCATCGGCCTCGCCGCGGGCAACGCCGGGTTCCTCGACGAGCACGCGCTGGGTTAGACCGACCCGGCGTGCGCTGACCTTGGAGGCAATCTCATGCTGGAGCCCCATCAGGCGGTGCCAGCGGGCCTCCTTTTCCTTGGCCGAAATCTGCTGCCCCATTTTGGCCGCGCGCGTGCCTTCCTCCTGTGAATAACGAAACACCCCCAGCCGCTCGAACTCCGTCTCTCGGATGAAGGCGGCCAATTCGCCGACATCGGCGTCGGTCTCGCCGGGAAAACCGACAATGAAGGTGGTCCGCAGCGCGATTCCCGGGATGCCCGCGCGGATCCGGCGGACCAGCCCGCGGATCGCATCCCCGCTGGTCTCGCGCTGCATGGCGCTCAGCATCCGGTCGCTGATATGCTGGAGCGGCATGTCGACGTAGCGGGCGACCTTGGGGCATTCCGCGATCGTCGTGATCAACTCGTCGCTCCAGTGAGCCGGATGCGTGTACAGGAGGCGTATCCAAAAATCACCTTCGATGGCGTTCAGCTCCCGGAGGAGCGTCGTGAGCGCCGTTCCGCGGGTGGAATCGACCGGGGTGCGCGGATTTGGGCGCTCCTCCCAGGTATCCATGCCAAAAAAGGTCGTATCCTGCGAAATCAGATTGATCTCCCGCACGCCCTCGGCCACCAGCGCCCTGGCTTCCGCGACGACGCTCGCCACGGTCCGGCTCCGGTGCCGGCCGCGGATCTGTGGGATGATGCAGAATGTGCAGGGGTGATTGCAGCCCTCGGCGATCTTGATGTAGGCGAAATGCCGCGGGGTCAGTCGGAAGCGGGGCGTGTCGTAGTCGGGGATGTACGTCGACCGTGGCGTGACGTAATTGGGGGCCGGGGGGGCGCCTTTTGGCCGCGCGCCCGGATCCTTGGAGTAGATTTCCTCGATGATCGGCGCGACCCGGGTGATCTGGTCCAGGCCGATGAACGCGTCGACCTCCGGAAGCGAGCCGGGCAGATCCTTGGAAAACCGCTGCGACATGCAGCCGGCGACGATCAGCTTCTGGTTGCGGCGGCTCTTGCGCATTCCGCGCTGTTCGTGGGCTTCCAGGATATGACCGATCGATTCCTCCTTCGACGAGTTGAGGAAGGAGCAGGTGTTGACGATGACGACGTCCGCGGTGTTGGCATCCGGGACCACCACCATCCCTGCTTTATGCAGGTGGCCGACCATGATCTCGCTATCGACGAGATTCTTGGCACAGCCGAGAGAAACGAGGCTGACCTTGATCATGCGGGCAGAGGCCTACGGCGCGCCGGAGGAGGCGCCTTAAACAGGCGCCTGGACTACTTCTTCGAGGCCGCCTTGGCGGTCGCCTTCTTGCGCTTCAAATAGGCGGCGCGGCGTTTGCGTTTGATGACCTTGTTGAGTTGTTGGCCCATGGCTTTTGATCGGATAAAGGACAAACCTCTCAGGCGCCGCGCTCCGAGTCAAGGTCGCGCGCGCGGTCGGCGCCTTGGATCTTCGTTCCTTCTCGGCGCCAGCGATAGACCAACGGAGCCTTCGTTCGGCCTAGCTCCTTGTAGAGGGCAGGATCGTCGCGTTTTTGCACGGTCAATTCCTCCAGACCGCGGGCGTCGCAATTGAGCAAGCGGACATAGGGCTTGAAGGTTTCGGGCCGGCCTATGACGCGCGACAAGCCGGGTGGCGGATGACCTGCGAGGCGGCGATCCAAAGCCAGGAACGAGTACGGCAGGCTGCGAAGGTCGATCCCGGCCCTTCGGCCGAATTGCATCCAGTCTCGATCGACAAAGATATGAGCGGGGGGCGGCGCGAAATGGTGGCACCAATGCGTTTCATTGCCGGGGCCAAGGATGGGGCAGGGGTTTTGATGGGTGCAGGGAGCGACGACGCGAAAGACCGCCGCCAGATCATCGCGCCACCCCCCGAGCGCCCGGCTGATTTCCTTGGATCCGGGCTCCACCCATAAAACGGCGGCCGAGCGCAGGGCGAGCGCGCGCAGGGCGGCGCGCCCAGGCAAATCCAGCTCGTTGAGGACATGGCTGACCACGAGGAGGCCGATGGGCTCGTCCGAACGCAGGAATCCCGCACTGGCAATTGCTGGTCGGAGCGACGGATACTCGGCCGCCGCCGCTCTGACGGCGAAGGTGCAGGCGATGGGGGAGTGGTCCCAAACAAGGAGTGACCGGAATCGTTCCGGTCCAAAATTTCGCACGACCCGCCGGGCCGCCACTCCGCTGCCGCAGCCCCAATCGAGAAGGGTGCCCCCTTCGGGGCTCCAGCCGCGCTGGCGCAGTTCTTCGAACACGGCGTCCCATTTCCAGCCGATTCGTTCGCCATAGGTAAAATCGTAATTGGCCAAGTCCGCGGCGCAGGTCCAGTACCCCTCGTCCGGCGCATTTGAGCCGAGGAAGCCTCGGCGCAGGCGGTCAAGAGAGGTCCAATCGATCTGCTCCCAAGTCATGCGAGCGCAAAGCCCAGGTGGGTCGCGAGGGTCTGGGACCGGATGCCGTAAAAAGCGGCAAATGCCCGGATGCGGGCCGCGACCGCTTCGTTGCCCGAGGCCGCAGTGCGGACACCGGCGATCAGGGTATTCTTGGCGGTGTGCTCCGTGGAAATGAATTCAATGACGCGTGTCCTGTAGCCCGCCCATTCGAGGAGGAGGGCGCGCAGCGCGTCGGTCACAAACTCAGCTTGACGCTCCAGGAAAATCCCGTGTTTGAGCGCCGGGGCGAGCACCCCCGGGGGCACCAGCGACGGACGGACCTCCTTCTGGCAGCATGGAGCGACCAGCAAGAGCGCTGCCTTTGCCGTGATCCCCCGGGCCAAGGCATCGTCCGTTGCCGTATCGCAGGCATGGAGCGCGATCAGGATGTCCACGCGATCCGCCGGGACATCCGCGATGGAACCGCAGGTGAAAGCCAGACCGGGAGCCAAGCCGGATTCGGCGGCGATGCGGTTGCCAAGTTCGACCAGGTGCGGCCTCAGCTCGACGCCCCGGACGTGGGCGCGCGGGCCAAGCACCGCGCTCGCTGCGAAGGTGAGGTAGCCCTTTCCGCATCCCATATCGACGACCTCGAAGGGGCGGTCAGAGGGCAGCTCGGCCTCGCTGGTGAATTGAGTGAGCAGTTCAGCGAAGCGTTCGATCTGCCGGAATTTGCCAGCCATCCCTGCGCGCGGCCTGCCGGCCTCGTCGGTGATTCCAAGCGCTCGCAGCCAGGGTGCGTCGGGCGGAATCGGCCTGAATTTCGGGCGGTCGTTGGATCCCGGGCGAGGCGTGGCATCCGCGTTGCCAGCCTCGTGCTCCTTGGTTCGGAGCCGGGCTCCGGAAGGACTGCATTCGAGCTGGAGGGTTCGGTCCTGGGCGCGCAAATGGGCGTCCAGGAAATCGGTTCCGATGAGGCGGCCGACTGTCGCCAGGGCCTCGTCCAATTCCAGATTCTGAGTGACATCCCGGGTGTCGTGGCGCCAGACGAAGGCGAGCCGCTGCCCCGCCTTCAGCCGCACGGGGCGGATGAGGAGCTTTCTTAGAGTGGGATCGGAGCCCTGCGGCTTGCCGAGGGTCACCCGAAAATCGCCCGCTCCGAGCGCGCAGGCGCGCAGCGATTCAAGGAATCGGGCTGCGGCGGGGGCGGGCGGGATCATCGGGGAAGGCTTGTAGCCGCCGCGCTTCGCGAGTTCAACCCCGTCCGGTCGGACACCTGTCTTTGCCGTTGCGCATGTCGCATCCCGCAGGCATTCATGCCGACCCATGAATTCCGTATCTGATACTCTCACCTCCCTGTTTTCCCTGTCCGGCAAAGTCGCTGTGGTCATTGGCGGCACCGGAGAGCTCTGCGGCGCCATGGCCGAGGGCCTGGCCGGCGCCGGCGCGGAGACCATCCTTGTCGGACGAAACGCCGACAAGGCACAACCGCGGCTGGAACGGATCACCGCGGCCGGCGGAAAAGGATATTTCCTGGCTTCGGAGGCCAGCGACCACAAGCAGGTGCAGCAGCTTCTGGAGGAGGTGTTGAAGCGCTCCGGGCGGGTCGACATCGTCGTGAACGGAGCGGGAATCAATTCGGCGACGCCCTTCTTCGACATATCCGAGGAAGAATTCGACCGGATCGTGCGGGTGAATCTCAAGGCGGTCTTCCTGGGATGCCAGGTCTTCGGCAAATACCTTGTCGATCGCGGCGAAGGCGGGTCTATCATCAATCTGGGCTCCATGTCCGGCCTGATCCCGCTGTCGCGGGTGTTCAGCTATTCGGCGACGAAAGCGGCCGTGCATAATCTGTCGAAGAACCTGGCCCGTGAATGGGCTCCGAAGCGGGTTCGGGTCAATACGCTCGTTCCGGGATTTTTCCCAGCCGAGCAGAACCGCAAGATTCTTTCGCCGGAACGCGTCGCCGCAATCCTGGGTCATACACCCATGAAGCGGTTCGGCGAGGCGCGCGAGCTCGTGGGAGCCACGCTGTTGATGGCGAGCGATATGGCCGGCGGCTTTATTACAGGCGCTGAATTCGTTGTGGACGGCGGATATCATGCGATGAGCATATGATTATATAGTTCTTGCGCGGCCTCATATTCAGGAATAGTTTTGCGGCGTATGGTTACACAGAAAATCAAGGAACTCGAGGCGACGAAGGCCAAGATAGTCGCGCTCGAAAAATCAATCGCCTCGCAGCTTCAAAAGGAGCTCGCGTCTCTGCCAAGCAGATACGGTTTCGATACAGTCAAGGCATTCACCAAGGCGGTCGTGGCCGCTCTCGGAGGGAAGAAGTCCTCTTCGAAGAAGCGCCCGGCGAAGGCCGCGGGCAAGGCTCGCCGCCGCAAGCGCGCCGTCATCACCGAGGAGATGCGCAGTGAGGTGAAAAAGCTGGTCGATGCCGGCAAGACGGGCGGAGAGATCGCCAAGGCCGTCGGCATTTCCCTGCCGAGCGTGCAGAATATCAAGAAAGCGCTGGGCCTGGTGAAGGCGCGCAAGTAATCATCGCCTTTTGCGCGCTGCGCAATGGAGCCTCCGGCCTCCGCCATTGCGCGGAGGCTTTTTATTGGGTGATTGGGGGTTCATATGCCGAATTATATTCAAGCCAATACGAACGGCCGGCTCCATCCGGCCGATGAGCCCTCGATTGCGCCCACCAATCGCGGCTTCCTTTATGGAGATGCGATCTATGAGGTTTGGCGCACCTATCATGGGGTCCTCTTTGCCTGGGAGGAACATTGGAGGCGACTATTGGAGTCGGCGCGGGCTCTTTATATGGAGCTGCCATTCACCGCCACCGCCATGCTCGGCGAGATCCGACCGGCAGCCGCGGCATTTCGCGCGAAAACCGGCTTCTCCGGCGAGCTCTATATCCGGCTGCAGGTGACGCGCGGCGGAGGCGCCATTGGTCTCGATGTCGCGCTGGCCGACAGGCCAGACTTTGTGCTCTTGGTGCAGCCCTGCCCGATGCCGACGGCGGCGCAGTACCGGAACGGTCTCCGTCTCTCCATCGCAACCGGGCTGCGCCGCAACCCCGTGGAGAGCCTCAATCCCCTGTGGAAGACGGGCAACTACCTCAATAATCTGCTCTGCCTGCGGGAAGCGCGCTCCCGAGGCGCCGACGAGGTCGTGATGCTCAATCTGCGAGGCGAGATCACGGAGGCGGCGGTGTCCACGATCGCCTTCATACGCGACGGCGCCCTGATCACCCCGCCCCTCGCCTCCGGTATCCTGGCAGGCATTACTCGGTCGCGCGTTCTGGGCCAGGTGGCGGCGGCAGCCGGCATCCCTGTCCGCGAGGAGCGCGTGCTCCCGGAAATGCTTTCAAGCATGTCGGAGTGCATGCTCCTGGGAACGACGAGAGATATCGTCCCGGTGGCAGCGATCGACGAAACCGTTTTCGAGGTCTCGGCAGGTTCCGTGACGGCCCGCCTCAAGACGGCGTTTGCCGCGGGAGCGGCCGAATACGCCGCCGCCCATCCGGAACTAGCGGTTTGAGCCATGCGTTTCCTCGGGATCGATTACGGCAGCCGCCGAATTGGCATCGCCTACGGCGATGACCTTGGGGTCGCGACCCCGCTGCCCGCCCTTGTCGACGCGGACCCGGGCCGCCGTTGGACCGCGCTGGGAAAGCTTGTCCGCGAGCGACGGATCACGGACATCGTGGTGGGCCTTCCGCTCAACATGGACGGCTCGGAGGGTCCGAAAGCGGCCGAGTCGGCCGCCCTTGCCGAGCGCCTGCGCGCCGAGTTCGGGCTTCCCGTCCATCTCGCCGATGAGCGCCTGACGAGCTATGAGGCGGAATCGACCCTGCCGCCTTCCCGGCGCCGGGCCTTGCGCGCCAGCGGGATCGTGGATTCGCGCGCGGCCACCCTGCTGCTGCAAGACTACCTCGCGGAGCGGCTTCCGCCGCACGATCCTCAGCCATGAGCCGGTGGCGGTGCGTCTGCGCCTACGACGGGGCCGCGTTTGCCGGCTGGCAGAGCCAGCCCGGGGGTTTGGCGGTCCAGGATGTGATCGAGGCGCGCCTGGCGATGGTCTGCGGGGGTCCGCTGAGGATTCACGCGAGCGGGCGGACCGACTCGGGCGTTCATGCCGCCGGCCAAGTGTTTCACTTCGACGCCACATGGGACCACGGCGAGGCAAAATTGACCGCTGCGTTGAGCGCGGGACTGCCGCCTACTCTCCGGATCAAGTCGATTCGGGCGGTCCCGGACACGTTTCACGCGCGATTTTCGGCGACCGGTAAAATTTACCGCTACAACTTGCGGCTGGGCGACGCGGATCCGTTTGATCGACCCTACTGCTGGTGCATCTTCCGAGCGCTGGACGTCGGCGCGATGCGGCGCGCCGCTGAGAGTTTGCTGGGAAGGCATGATTTCAAGGCTTTCTGCGCCGATACAGGGCGGGAGGCGGGGGACACGGTGCGGGACTTGCGGCGGCTCGAGGTGGCGCAGCGCGGGCGCAGGCTCATCGTCACAGCCGAAGCGGATGGATTTCTCTATAAGATGGTGCGGAGCCTGGTCGGTGTGCTGGTGGAGGTGGGACTTGGTAAGATCGGATGGGAAGAGGTGAGCGGCCTTTTGGCGTCGCGGACGCGGACAGCGCGGGTATTGACCGCTCCGGCCCGCGGCCTCCGCCTCGAACGGGTGCTGTACGACGGATCGCCCCGGCGGTTGCCGGCGAATTCGAAGTTGCTTAAGGCCACCGGAGAGGGCATCCCTTCAAACCTGCCGATGCATTTCGACAAGCCGACCTACTCGGTCCGCCGGATAAAGAAGAAGGATATCCCGCAGGGTTTATACACGAAGGATCCCCTTACCGGGGAGATTCTCTTCAACAAGGAAATTGAGGATAATCAGATGGTGGTCCCGAAGAGCGGGCATCATTTCCCCATTCCTTCGCGGATGAGGATACAGAAGTTGTTGGATCCAAATTCTTTCGTAGAGACGCACGCGGGCGTCCGCTCGAGCGATCCCCTTAAATTCGTCGACTCCCAGCCGTACCCCGAGCGCATCAAGCGCTATGAGCGCGAGAGCGGTCTGCCGGAGGCGGTCATTTGCGGAACGGGCGCCATTCATGGGATTCCTATCGCACTTGCCGTGATGGACTTCCGATTCTGCGGCGGAGCGATGGGTTCCGCGGCGGGAGAGAAAATTACCCGGACGATCGAGGAAGCCCTGGCTCGCAAGGTTCCCTGCCTGATCGTCAGCGCTTCGGGTGGGGCACGGATGCAGGAAGGAATCTATTCACTGATGCAGATGGCCAAGACGAGCGTCGCCCTCGGACGGCTGGCTGCGGCCGGCATTCCTTATATTTCCATCCTGACACATCCCACCATGGGGGGGGTCACGGCGAGCTTTGCCACGCTAGGCGATGTGATCCTGGCTGAACCGGGCGCCCTGATCGGTTTTGCCGGTTCGCGAGTGATCAAGGACACCACCAAGCAGACGCTTCCTCCCGGGTTTCAGACAGCGGAATTCCTCCTTCGCCACGGCTTGATTGATCAGATCGTCAGCCGCCTGGATATGCGCGAAAGGCTGCACGAGCTTCTGACGGCCCTCTATCTTAGGAAGATTCCCCCTGCGTCGCCCCCGGCAAGCTAAGCCTCCGCCCGATTGTTGGCTCTGCATGCGCGCCGCCGTTCTGGCCGATTATACGGCCCTCCAGGACTACCTCTTCAGCCTCAAGGCGGTCGGCGTCAAATTTGGCATCGATCGCATGAGACTGCTGGCTTCCGCGCTTGGAAATCCGGAGCGGCTGGTGCCCTGCATCCATGTCGCCGGGACCAATGGGAAGGGTTCAGTCTCCGCAATGCTCGAATCCATTCTTCGCGCCTCGGGCCGGAGAGTGGGGCTGTACACCTCGCCCCATTTGGTGCGTCTCGGAGAGCGCGTCCAGGTCGACAGAAAGATTCTGTCCGAGGAGGAAATCGTCTCCTATGCGCGTGAATTGGGGCCGGTGGCCGCCCGCCTGGCCGAGCAGGGGGGTATCGACGACCATCCTAGTTTTTTCGAGTTCATGACGGCGATGGCCTTCCTGCAGTTCGCCCGGCGCCATTGCCATGCGAGCCTGATCGAGGTCGGCATGGGAGGGCGGCTGGATGCCACCAACATTGTTGAGCCGGAAGTCAGCGTCATCACCTCCATCGGGCTCGACCACTGCGAATTTCTTGGCAACACAGAGGCCCTCATCGCCGCCGAGAAGGGCGGCATCATCAAGCCGGGACGGCCCGTGGTCATCGGTCGCATGGGTGCGGACGCCGAGGCGGTGATTCGCAAGATCGCCACCACATTGGGATCTCCGGTCCATTCCGTCACCGAGGAGTTTGGCCAGGACGTATCCGGGTATCCGCACACCAGCCTTGAGGGTGACTACCAGCGGTGGAACGCGGCAACCGCCACGCTTGCGGCTCGCCAGCTGCCCGCCTCCTGGGGCATCGATGCCGCCGCCGTCGAACGGGGCCTTGATCAGGTGGAGTGGGCCGGCCGCTGGCAGCGGATTCGACTGGGTGGCCGCCTGGCCATCCTGGATGCTTCGCACAATCCGGAAGGTGCGCGCGTATTGGACGCGAATCTGGCGGCGCTGCGCCAGGAAACGGGCAGGGCGCCCATCATTGTCGTCGGCGCTCTCGGTGCGGCGCGCGGGAGCGCGCTCTTGGAGGTCGTCTCCCGCCATGCGGCCGAACTGCGTTTGGTCGTTCCGAAACAGGCCCGGGCATGCTCCTGGGAGGAACTCGAGGGACTGGTTCCGCGGGCATTTGCCGGGCGCGTGGTGCGAGATGAGGTAGAGTCCCTTTTTCCGGCGCCCGACCTCTGCACGGCAGGGAATGCCGACGATGTCTTGGTGGTCACCGGATCGATTTACCTCTTGGGCGAGGTTCTTGCGCGCCTGGAACCCCAGCGTGGACCCGGAGAGGGCCGACTGCAGGATTTCTAAGCAGTCCTAGGCCTGTAGAATCAATTCTTCGGTTCTCGGCACATCCTTGATAATCTGTGCGGGTCCGGGGCCTACGCCCAAATAGCGGAGATTCGGCAAGTCAGCGGCCGCTGGCCAAGTCTCGCCCGCATAGGCCACATCGAGGACACTGTGCACCATGGCCGCCACGTAGCGCTGCGCGTTGAGCGGAAGGTCGTGGAAGCGCCGGACGCCCGAAACATCCTCAGGCCATCCTGGGAGATGGCGATAAATGGGGCGGACCGTCTTACGCACCGCCTCGTTGCGCGGCACGTGCGCATGGCGGCGGCCGTCCGGCCCTTCATAGCCCGTGCAGATCAGGAGGTCGCCCCGCCACTCACCCGCCCAGGTAAGCGCGTCGAGTTTGTTGATCATCAGATCCTGAAAGCCTCCATAGCGAAGGGTGTCTCCCTTTTCGACAGCATCGTACCAACCCACCATCCGCTGGCGCCCCGTGCTGGTTCCGAATTCAAGTCGTTTCAACCTCGCGCAAAGCGGATGATCGTCGTCCATCCGGGTGGGAAAAGTGTGAGTGCCGACCTTGGTGTCGTACGCCTTCGCCACCCCAAAGGTGTGCACTGGCTGCACGGGTATTCCCGCGCTTTCGAAGAGTTCCGGGGTGTACGTGTGTGAGGCGGTGACGTTGGGCGGGAAGCCGTGCCGCTTATCCAACCAATAGGCTTGGCCAAACTCTCCGACCACCGTCTTGCCCGCGCGCAATTCGGTTCGGATGACTTCGCGCACTTCGCCGATGTTGCGCGCCAGCGCGGTTCCAGCCTCCCAATAGGCTTCCGTGAGGCGCGGTAGGTCGAGCGTGAATGGCTCGTTTCCACGAAAGCGGGTGAAGTCAAACTCGCCCGCATCGAACACCCCCATGTCGATGCCCTCTGCATTCGCCATGAGTTCCGCGGCCGTCAGACGCTCAAAAAAAGAATCCCAGGCCGCTGCATCGGACCGGCACACGTGGCGGATGGTGCGGATTGCCCGGTCTGCCCGCTGGGCGAGCTTGCGCGCGAAGAAGTTGGGCCCGGCGAGAAAATCGAAAAAGGGCATCTGCCACTGGCCGACCTCCTCGACGTACGCCGGCGTGATGCCCCGGCCGGTGGATCCGCGCGGCTCCTCCTCAAGGATCCGCACCCGGTAGTCCTCCCATGCCAGGTCGAGCAGGCGATGGGTCACATCGGAAATGGAGGTGCGCTCGTCGATCAGGAGACGGGAGAGGATCGGATGCCCCTTTTTTTCCAGCGGCTTGGTCTCCCACCAAATCTTCCGCGGATCGGCGACAACGCCGGAGCCAATACACAGGTGGGAGACCGTCCGGTCGACGACCCCAGCCGGAAGGAGGTTGAGTTTGATGCCGCCTGCCGTGTGTCCGGAGTTGGCTCCGCCATTGACCTTCAAGACAACGGAAACGGGCGAAACCGTGGGCAGCATTTCCGCGACCAACTCCGGGATCAATCGTCCCTTGCCTTCGTCACCCAGGGAAATACCGACGTCCGCAACGAGCCTGCTGGAGAGGGGAGTGAGCGCCATCGAGTCAGTGGCTTCGGGTTGAAACCTCGACGACGTCGTGCGGCGCGGCTTCTTTTTGGCCAGCCGGGCTCACTCGGGCGTAGCGCGCCCGCTTCCTCAGTTCGGAGAGGGTGCTCGCGCCGAGATAACCCATGCCGCTTTGGACCCCGCCGATGAGATTCGCCAGGACATCGTCCACCGAACCGCTGACTTCCTTGAGGGCCTCAATTCCCTCGGCGGCGGCCTTGCGAGAAGTATCCGCCTTGTCGTGTCCGTACCGTGCCGCGCTTCCTGCCTTCATGGCCGCCAGCGACCCCATGCCGCGGTACTGTTTGTAGACCTTGCCGCTGATCTCAATGATTTCGCCCGGAGCCTCCTGGCATCCTGCGAGCAGATTGCCGCAAATCACAGCGTCCGAGAGGGTCAGCGCTTTCACCAGGTCTCCGGATTTGGAAATGCCCCCGTCGGCGATCAGCCGGACTCCGCAGGTCCGCGCGGCCGTTGAGGCGACGTACAGCGCGCTGAGCTGAGGGATGCCGACGCCCGCCACCAGGCGTGTGGTGCAAATCGAGCCCGGACCCTGCCCAACCTTGATCGCATCGGCGCCACACCCCGCCAGAAATTCGACTCCAGCGGCGCTTGTGACGTTGCCTGCGATGATGGTGAGTTTGGGAAAAGCATCACGGAGGAGCCGAACCACACCGCCCACCCCCGCGCTGTGCCCGTGGGCGGTGGATACCGCGACCGCGTCGACGCGCTCTTCGACGAGGGCGCCGACATGGGAGAGGATGCGTTCGCGGTCCAGCGAGCCGTCGGATTTCCGGACGGGAGAAACCGCGGCGCCGACCACCAAACTGAAGTGGGCATCGCGGGCCGGTTTGGTCCTCGATTTGCGCTCATTGGTGATTCGCTCCACCTCGGAGGCGGTGACCAGCCCGCGGAGATGGTCCTCGACATCGACAACGAGCATCTTGTTGAGGCCGACATGCGCGGCGAAGAAGGTGTCGGCCGCCCGAATCGGATCGGCGGCGACCGCCGAAGCCTTTTCAGTGATCAGCTCCTCTCTCGGCGTCATCACCGCCGCAATCTTTTTCGAACGGTAGCGCTCCTTGACGACGTTGCCGGAGAGCAATCCCTGGAGTTTGCCTTCTTCGTCCACCACCGGGAACGTTGAAAACTCATAGCGCTTGGCGTCGATCATCGAGAGCACGTCTCCTATGGTCTGGCCTGGAGACACCGTGATCGGATCCTGGATCAGCCCGTGGATATGGCGCTTCACGCGTGCCACCTCTTTCACCTGCTCCTTGAGGGGCATATTGTAGTGAATTAGCCCCATGCCACCGTTGAGAGCCATGGCGATCGCCATCCGCGACTCGGTAACCGTGTCCATGTCCGATGAGAGGATGGGCGTGGGCAGCCGCAGGGATTCGGAGAGAACGGTCGAAGTGTCCGCATCCTTGGGAAGCACGTCGGAGTAGAGCGTGGCCAGGGTGACATCGTCGAAGGTGAGGGCCGTCGGCAGGTTCGCTCGGAAGAACGCGTCGGCGTCCAGGTAGAACAGATCGTCGATTGCTGAAGCGGAAGAAGGGGCCGCCATGCTCATAGGTTGTCAGGAACCACATAGAAGAGGGGGGCGCTACGTCAAGTGCCGCGCTGGAAGTGTCCCGATTTGCGCGGGGGCGGGGCTCGCGCGCGGCTGGTGATGGCCAAGACCTCGCCGCCAATCCGGACACCCATCGACCGCCGGGAACTCCACCGCGAATCTCCGGCGGCTCTCGGGCTGTCCCAGAGGCGGCTAAAGGAAAGGCGGGAACAATGGGCTTCTCAGTGGGTTCGGAGGGGGATAGGATGAACGCCGGCGGACGACTCGACGAATGAGGATGAAACACTTGGGAGAGCGCATTCCTGTAGGCTGCTTGTTCGTGTTCGGCTTCGTACTGAGTGCGGCGCCTCGCCTCTTGGGAGGAACGCCGATCGCAGATGAAGTCTTTGAAACCTTGCCGAAATATGATCCTCAGATCCGGAAGGCTGCGATTGCGGCCCGTGAGGAGTCGCTGATCCTGCGGCCGGAGGCCATTGACCTGCGTCCGGTCAGACAAAAGCCTCCGGCGGCGGCTTCCGTGCCGTCAGCTCCGTCGCCGTTGCCGCCACCGGCTCCGGCACCACCTGCGACTGCTTCACCGGCATCCGCTGTAATCCGCCTTCCGTCGGTTTCGGTCACCGCCTCGCGTGTGAACGCTCCGCCGGGGCTGCCGCGGTTACAGGAGGCGGTTCCGGCGGCGAACGTCAAAATCGAACCGTTTCTGACCGACAAGGCCCGCGAGGAGGCGTTGGTCAAGAAACACCTGACCGTCTTCGATCGATTGTTTCTTAATCGATTTACTTTGCCCCTCTATGGCACTCCGAAGGAGGCGAGGGCCAAGAAGGCCGAAGTGATCGAACAGAACGCGAAGGGCATGAATGAAGTTGCGGATATGATGGAGCTGGCGTTTCAGGAGGGCGGGGATGTCGCTGAATACAAAAAACTTAAGGTTATGTACGAGGAACTCTATATTTCTCGACCCAAGTGACTGAGCCCGCGATTGCCATGATGCGGGCGAAGCGTTCTGTTCGGGCCCTGGATGCCCGTTCTATTCGAGTTCCGCCGCTATAGGCTGCCTTTCCTTCGTCCGGCGCGCACGGCGCACGGGCTGTGGGCAGAGCGCGAGGGCTTGCTGATTCGGATTGAGAGAGCGGACGGCTCTTTGGGGTACGGCGAGGCGGCTCCGATACCGTGGTTTGGGACCGAAACCACGGACGAGGCGGAGGCGGCCGCCCGGGAATTGGGGTCTCGGATCGAACTCGATTACCTGGGCCGGATTCCGCCGAAGCTCGCCTGTTTGCGGCATGCGCTCGCCTCGGCGTTGGCTCCTATCAGGACAGAACCGCCGAAGCATCCCACTTTGGGAGTCGCGGCACTTCTGCCGGCGGGGCTTGACGCCCTGGTTTCGGCCGAAATCAAGGGGGAGGCGGGCTTCCGGATCTTCAAATGGAAGGTGGGAGTCCAAGAGGCCGACAAGGAGCTTGGGTGGCTCGACGAACTCTGCTCGGTTTTGCCGAAAGGCGCCAAGCTCAGGCTCGATGCGAATGGGGCCTGGGACCGGCGCCGCGCCGAGCGCTGGCTCGAACGGTGCTCCGAGCGTCCTGTTGAATTTGTTGAACAGCCGGTGCCCCCGGAAGCGGGCGATCTTCTCCGCGGCCTGGCGGACAACTTTCCCGTCCCGATTGGACTCGACGAGTCGATCGCGTGCGACGCGGATATCGAACGATGGATCGGAGCGGGCTGGAGGGGGGTTTACGTCGTCAAGCCGACTCTGTTGGCCGATGCCGACGATTCGCTGGCCCGCCTCGCCAAGGCGCGGGCTCGCGTGGTGTTTTCCTCCGCTCTCGAATCGTCTGTGGCGGCCCGATCTGCTCTTGAGGCGGCGTTCTTCTGGAACGGAGAACCGCTCGCTCTTGGCTTCGGCGTCTGGCCTCTCTACGAGGATCCGCGCTTTGACGGGCCCGCTGCATTGCCTTTCCTTTCCTGGGATGAGGTGGCTCGAATGAATCCCGAGGCGGCATGGAACGCTGCGATCTAGCTCGGCTTTTGGCGCGTGCTGTCCCCTGGTCCGATCGAGGCGGCTCCGGCAGCGCCGTGGGTATCCGGGTGATCGCAGAATCCGACCCGCGCCGATTCATGGAGGCGTTCGCAGCGGCGGTGAATTCGGAGGCACTCGTATACTTGGTCGATCCAAATCTAAGCGCTTCGGCCCGGGCCGAATTTGAAGCACTGATCGCCGGTAGTTCGCGGCCGGACCGTGCCCGCGATTCGGCTCAAAGCCTCGGGGATTCTCAGGGGTGGCTTCGAATCGCGACGGGCGGGAGTGGGGGCAGGCTGAAATTTGCGTGTCACGACGAAGCAACGCTGAGGGCGGCCGCGGGCGGCTTTCTCGAGCATTTCGGCTTTGGCCGAGTGCAGGCGATCGGGGTATTGCCCATGCACCATGTGAGTGGGCTCATGCCATGGATCCGTTGCGCCGTGAGCGGCGGCGATTTCACGCCTTGCTCGTGGAAGGCACTTGAGTCGGGGTTCCGTCCCGAAGTGGGGCCGGGCGAATGGGTGGTGTCCCTGGTTCCCACTCAACTGCAGCGTTTGGTGAGCGATGCGGATTCCGTGGACTGGCTGAGGCGTTTTAGGACCGTGTTCGTGGGGGGTGCTCCGCTCTGGCCAGCGCTTGCCGAGCGGGCGGCCGAATTGGGACTTCGGCTTTCGACCGGCTACGGGATGAGTGAAACCGCTGCGATGGTCACAGGACTGCTCCCCGAGGAGTTTCTCGGAGGGGAGCGCGGCTGCGGGGCGGCGCTGCCCCACGCGCGGATTGAAATCGGTGCCGATGGGCGAATCTCGGTGTCGGGCGAATCCTTGTTCCGGGGCTACGCGGGTGGAGCAAGGCATTCCGGATCGTTCGAGACCGCCGATCTGGGTTCCGTGGACAGCCGGGGACACCTGACCGTCCTCGGGCGAAGCGACGGTATGATCGTCACAGGGGGAGAGAAGGTCGACCCGTTCTTGGTTGAATCGGCTCTCCAGGCGGCTGGCATTTTCACGGACGTTGTGGTGGTCGGCCTGGATCACGGGGAGTGGGGACAGGAACTCGTGGCCTGCCACCCCGACCCAGACGCCAGGCCGGACCCGGCGCGGCTGAAGAAGGCCCTTGAGGCTTTGGCTCCGCATGAGCGGCCCAAACGGTACATTGCGGTCCATCCCTGGCCGCGTACTTCGCAGGGTAAGATCGATCGCCTCCGCTTGGCTAAGGAGGCGGCCGCCGGGCAGGAATCGGCCTTTACTCAGGGCAAGAAATAGTATCTATAGCGCGATGCTCGGCACACTTGTGAAGGACTATGCGCACGCCGCCCCTTTCATGCCCTTTGTCATAGAAATGACGGACGGGCGGCGATTTCCGATTCGGCACCCTGATTTTATCAGCGTATCTCCGAGGGGCGGTTCCTTGGTCGTTTACGGTCCCGAGGACAACGGCATCGATGGGGGCACCCATTTGTCCGGTCTGTTGGTCGCGTCCGTGCGGCCTCTCATTGAGAGGCAGTCATCCGGCGCTCACCCAGGCAGCCAGCTCGGCAGGTAGGTCCCTGCGCTGGCGGGTTTGGGAATCTATGCAGATGTGCTCGGTGCGGACGCGCGCGGCTCGTTTGAGCGGCGGCCCAAGGCGTTCCAGCTCGAAGCATATTTCGTAGGAATTGGGCCCGAGGGCGCGCGGTTGAACGGTCACGGCGACGCGGTCACCGCACACCAGGGGGCGGAGATAATCAGCCTCGCTGCGGGTGACGGGAATCATCGTTCCGGTATCCGCAAAGAAACGACGAAGGTTGATTCCCGCCGCGGCCAGCGCCTCTTCGTAGGCCTCATGGCAGATCGACAGGTAGTTGGCAAAATAGACGACGCCGGCGGCGTCGGTATCCTGAAAGTAGATGGTTCGCTGGCGCGTGAACGGCATGGCGGCTCCGACGTTGAATGTTTCGCCGGCCGGATACAATCTCCCAGCCCATGACCCGCAACGAGATCGCCGACGTGCTGTCGGAAATCGGAACGCTGCTCGAACTTCAGGGGGAGAATCCGTTCAAGGTGCGGGCCTACCAGGCGGGAGCGCGGGCGATCGAGGCCCTGGGCAACGATGCCTTCGAGCGGCTGCTTGCGGAGGGCGGCCTCGAGGGCGTCCGCGGAATCGGGACGGCGCTTTCGGCCAAGATTGCGGAACTGCACGCGACCGGGCGCCTGGATTTCTTCGAGCGCCTCAAGGCCTCGATTGCGCCAGGGTTGGTCGAGATGCTTCAGATTCCAGGCCTGGGACCCAAGAAAATCAAGGTTCTCCACGACAAGCTGGGCATCGCGTCGATCGCCGAACTCGAGCGGGCGTGCACCGACGGCCGTGTGGCGGCGCTGACCGGCTTCGGTGAAAAGACGCAGGCCAATCTTCTCGCAGGGATCGCGAACCGTGTCGCCTACGGCAAGCGCCATCTCTGGTGGAATGCTTGGGCGCTCGCGGAGCCCATTGTTGCCGGGCTGCGCGCGCTTGCGGGGGTTCTTCGTGCGGAGGCGGCCGGCAGCCTGCGCAGGGGGATGGAGACGGTGGGCGACCTCGACTTTATTGTGGCGGCTGCTTCGGCCGAGCCAGTCGTCGACTGGTTCGTGTCCCGCCCGGGTGTGGCCGCGATCACAGCCCGGGGCGAAACCAAGGCCAGTGTTCGCTACGAGTCGGGCCTCCAGGCAGATTTGCGCATTGTGCCGGAGGCGCAATTTGTCTTCGCGCTCCATCACTTCACCGGCTCCAAGGATCACAATGTGCAGATGCGGCAGCGTGCGCTCGCCCGGGGGCTGAGCCTCAGCGAATGGGGTCTGGCGCCTGCCGAAGGCGCGGAAACGGTGAAGGCCAAGGTCCAAGCGTCGCACCCCGTTGCGGTTCCGGAGAGCGAGGAGGGGTTGTTCGCCCTCCTGGATCTGCAGCCCATTCCACCTGAATTGCGCGAGGGACTTGGGGAGATCGAAGCGGCGGAGCAAGGGGCGATTCCCAGGCTCATCGAACTCGGCGATCTGCGTGGCGCGTTCCACAACCACACGACTGAATCGGACGGAGCAAGCACTCTGGCTGAAATGGCCGCGGCGGCGGACGCCCTCGGCTGGGAATACCTTGGGATCGCCGATCACTCCAAATCCAGCTACCAGGCGAGAGGCCTCGACGAGGAGCGGCTGATGCGCCAGATCGAAGAGATTCGTCTCTCGAACGCTTCGGGGCGCCACCGAACACGGATCCTTACAGGGGTCGAATGCGACATTCTTCCGGACGGGACGCTCGACCTGGACGATGAGATCCTTGGGCGGCTCGATTATGTGGTGGCCTCGGTTCACAGCTCCTTTGCGCAAGACGAAGCGACCATGACCGCCAGGATCGTTCGAGCGATCGAGCATCCGATGACCACGATCCTCGGCCATGTGACGGGTCGCTTATTGCAGCGCCGCGAAGGTTATCAGGTCGATCTGTCTCGCGTGATTGACGCGGCGGCGAGCCATGGGGTCGTGATCGAGCTCAATGCGAGCCCCTACCGAGTGGACATGGACTGGCGCCATTGGAGAGCGGCGGCCGAACGCGGGGTTCTGTGCGCGATCAATCCCGACGCGCATGATACGGCCGGCTTGGCGCACATTCGCGCTGGGATCAATTCCGCGCGGAAGGGGTGGCTTCGCCGCGAGGATGTTCTTAATACGCTGCCGCTGCGCGATGTGATGGCCCGGCTCCGTCGAAGGCGGATCGCTTCATGATCGCAACGCGCGCCCGCGGGCTTGCCCATCTCCATATTGCCGCTACGACCGCCTGCGTCGGGCTCTTCTACTGGGTCTATGCGCGCGTCATCCGAGAGGTCCCCTTCGTTCACATCGGCACGGAGGTAAATCTGGTTCCTTATTTTCTCTGTGCGACTGGCGGGATCCTTCTTTCGAGCACCGAATTATCGCGGCGCTCGGCGCGCTTTCATCTGATGGATCTGGGCGAGGCCGCCCAGTTGGCCGCCCGGCAGGTCGCGCTGATGGCGCTGCTGACCTTCACGATGATGTTTGCGACCCAGGACCATCACATCAGCCGTCTATTCCTGGGGAGTTTCCTTCTTTGGTGCTGGCCCGGTCTGACGGTTCTCAACTCAAGGCTGCCTCGCGTCGCGGCGCGCTTCATGTTTCAGCGTGGCGACCGGCTGCCCACCGTTTTTATCGGCAAGGCGGCCTCCTTCGCGCGGCTGAACGAATGGGTCCGGCACCGCGTGCCTCTTGGAATCCACCCGGCGGGGCTGCTCTCGCCGGACCCGCCGCCACCCGATGCCGCCGATCTTCCGGCGCCCTGGCTGGGGACGCCGAGCGAGTTGCCCACGGTTCTTAAGAATCAGTCGATCGGGCAAGTGATCGTCCTTGAACTTCCCGCGACCGATGAAGAGGCCTCACGGCTCATCGCGATCTGCAGGGAATATGGCTGTCGCCTGCTCATCCATAGCAATATCGAGGAGCGATACTCCGAGCCGCTGGTGCCCGTTGCAGAGGAGGGGCGGCATTTCTACACGCTCCAGGCAGAGCCACTGGAGGACCCTCTGAATCGATTCGTGAAGCGGTCCTTCGATTTGGCGTTCGCTCTCCCGGTCGTCGTCCTGGTGCTTCCGTTCCTCTGTGCCTGGGTTGCGTGCATGCAGCGGGTGCAGGCACCGGGGCCTCTTTTCCATATTCGAGAGCGGCGCGGCCGGCGTGGCCAGGTCTTTGGCATGCTGAAATTCCGCTCGATGCGCATGGCCGTGGACTCAGCGGCCGAGGTGCGTCAATCGACGGAGGAGGCGAGCCGGGTGTTTCCCTTTGGGGCCATCCTGCGCAAACACAGTCTGGACGAATTTCCCCAATTTTGGAACGTCCTGGTCGGCCAGATGAGCATTGTCGGCCCCCGGCCCTATATGCCCCCGCTTGATGAGGAGTTTCGCCAGCAGACGCCCGGCTACCGAATCCGGAGCATCGTCAAGCCGGGCATCACCGGACTCGCACAAAGCCTCGGCTACCGGGGCGCCGTCCTGGAAGAGGAAATGATCCAGAGGCGGGTGTATTGGGATGTCTACTATATCACCCACTGGTCCATCTGGCTCGATCTGCAGATCTCCGCCCGGACCCTCGTCCAGGTCGTCAACCCGCCCCGCGGGGCATTTTGAGGCGCGCGACTCGGTGGTCCGGTCGGAGCGGACTCAGAGATTCCTTGTGTACATGGCGCCGTTGCCGTCTTGGAAGACAAGCGTGTCGGCGGTCACCTTGACCAGGCGCAGATTGAGTGTCCGGTCGACGAGGTCCTTGATGCGGTAGACTCGCTGATTGATCAGCACTTTGCTGTCGGAACCCGAGAAACGGACGCCGCTGATCTTAAGCGCGTCCACAAAGGCCTGAACTTGGTTGTCGGGGACGGGGGGAGGCGCCGGGAGATGGACCGAGGGGGAAAATGGCTCCGGAGAGGGTGCAGTCGGTGCGGGCGCGGGCGAATCGACGCTGCCGTTGGCGCCGCGGGTTGGGCTGGCTTCCGCCACGGCGGCCGCTGCGGAGCCTGAGACGGCCGGCTTGGCAGGTGTTTGGGCCGGCCCCACCAAGGTGACATTTGCCGGGGCGGCAGGGGCGCTCGCGGTCGCAGCCGCCGTCATCGGAGGCGGCTCTGCAGGCGCGGGCGGTTTTGGCGGGAGGACAGGCGCCGGGTTGGCGGAAACGGCGGCGGGAGGGGCCGCCGAAACTGAGGTGATCGCGGGCTTCGCCTCCGCAGGGCGCGGGACGGATGGGAGCGCTGTGGCGCCCGCAACTGTGGCGGGATGCGCCGCAGCCTTCTTTTCAGCCGGTCGCCCGGCAACAAAAATGCCCGTCAGAACGGCCGATACGATGACAAGAACAATAGCCCCCGCCGCGAGAAGCAGAAGCGATTGCGCTTTCATTGGCGCGCCCCTTTTGGTGAGGCGGGCGGCCCGTCCCGCTGGCAAGCCCGGAACCGGGCCGGACTGTTCTGCGGCCCGTTCGCGTTCGGCTTTCTTCAGCGCGTCGTTGATAAGGCTCATGGGGGAAGTTCGCCGATCATTAGTCGGTCAGCCGCATGAAGTCCCGGATGGCCCGCCTCGCATCCCAGAAATTGACCTCGTCGGATTCGCGGACGTAGGCCGAGAGCATCGCCTTGTCACATAGATTATTCACGATGCGAGGGATCCCCTTGCTTGTCCTGTACACGGCCCTGAGCGCCCAGTCCGTGAAGGAGGGCCGCCCGGTTCCGCCCGCCAGAGTCAGGCGATGCTGGATGTAGGCGTGCATGTCGCTGAGGGAGAGGGCATGGAGCTCGTAGTGAACCAGAATACGCTGGCGGAGCTGTCTAAGCTCCTCGCGTGCCAGGACCTCCTTCAACTCGGGCTGCCCCAAGAGGATGATCTGAAGGAGCTTTTGCTTGTCAGTCTCTAGATTCGAGAGCAGCCGGATCTGCTCAAGCACATCGAACGACAGATTCTGGGCTTCGTCGATGATCAGGACGATGTCGCGTCCACGGCCGATTCGATCCAGAAGGACGCGATTCATTTGGGCGACCAGATCGACCTGGCTGCGGGCGAGCTTCGTCTCGCGAAGTTCGGTGAGAATGGCCTTGAGCATCTGGGTCTCGGTGACGCGAGGATTCAGAATCAAGGCCGTATCGTAGCGCTCCGGATCGAGCTCATTGAGGAATCGCCGGCAGAGGGTCGTTTTGCCACACCCCACCTCGCCGATGAGCACCGTGAAGCCTTTTTTTTCCCGGACTCCGTAGTTGAGATGGCGCAGGGCTTCCTGATGCGTGGGACTGAGATAAAGGAACTTGGGATCCGGGGTAATATTGAAGGGCATCTCTCGGAACCCATAAAAGCTCTTATACATCGGCCCTTTCCGGTACCCTCGCCGGGGCCAAAACGCACGCCAAAATCCCGTCCGGATCGTTCTGGCGGCCAATTTCAAACATTGTTTGCAACCGCGATCCGGCTGCAAAGAGTGGTCGCGATTCATGCGTAGGATCCTTATCTGCCTCTACTTCGTGCTCTTTGTGGGCCTTGGAGTCACCGGCTGGAGCCTCCTTCAGGACACCCGGGACGAATACCGGCGCTTGGTGAAAATGGAGGCGGATAACCGGCAGCGGCTCGCTCAGGCGCAAGCCCGGCTCAAGACGGAGGAACAAATCCTCGAACGGCTCCGTTCGGATCGGGTCTACGTGGAACGCGTGATCCGCCGCAAACTGGGTTATTCCAAGCCGGATGAAGCCATTTTTCGCTTTCCCGACCCCAACGAATAGGAATGCGATTCCAAGCATGAGCGATCCACACCCACCGATTGTCGACAAATTCCGCCAGGCCGGACAGGGACAGGTCTTTGCCTTCTTCGACCGGCTTAGTCCGGCGGACCAGCGCCGGCTTCTGGACGAAGCCGCCGAGATCGACCTTGCCGAGATCGACCATCTCGTGAGCACGCTCGTCGCCGGAGGGGCCGCTTCCGGTTTCGACGTCAACGGCTTGGCGCCGGCGCCTTACGAGCGGCTCCCGGAACATGGGGGGGACGCTGTCGCCTGGGCGAAGGCGCGGGCCGAGGGCGAGGCCGCCTTGCGCGCCGGACGGGTGGCCGCCTTCACCGTGGCCGGAGGGCAGGGCACGCGGCTGGGCTACGACGGACCCAAGGGCACCTTTGAAGTGACGCCGGTCCGGCACAAGACGCTCTTCCAGGTTTTTGCGGAGAAGATTCTCGCCGCCGGCCACCGCTATGGACCCCCCTTGCACTGGTTTATCATGACCAGCCATCAGAACCACGCGGCGACCGAGGCATTCTTCGAGCAGAACACATTCTTCGGCCTGGACCGCGGCCGCGTCCATTTTTTCAGGCAGGGACGAATGCCGGCGGTCAGCCTGGAGGGAAAGATCCTGCTCGAGAGTCCCGGCGCGATGGCGCTGTCTCCCGACGGGCATGGCGGATCGTTGAGAGCCCTTGATCGGAGCGGAGCCTTGGACCTGATGGCGGCCGAGGGGGTCGACACGGTGAGTTACTTCCAAGTCGATAATCCACTCGTGCGCTGCGTCGACCCCGTCTTCATCGGCTGGCATCTGCTCAGGGGCTCGGACATGTCGAGCAAGATGGTGCCGAAGGCCTATCCGGATGAGAAACTCGGCCACTTCTGCGCGCGCGACGGTTCCGTTGTTGTCGTCGAGTATTCCGACCTGCCTGCCGCCTTGCAGCGCGAGACCGATCCGGCAACCGGCGCGCTGCGGTACATCGCCGGAAGCATCGCAATCCATGTGCTTAATCGCGACTTCATCCGGCGGATGGGCCGCGGAGCGGGCAGTCTGCCTTTCCACCGGGCCGACAAGAAGATCCAAACGGTTGACGCCGACGGGCGTCCGGTGAAGCCCACGCAGCCAAACGGGGTCAAGTTCGAAATGTTTGTATTCGACGCTCTTCCTTTCGCCGCCAATCCGGTCGTCATCGAGACGCGGCGAGCGGACGATTTCTCCCCTGTGAAAAACGCCCAGGGGGTGGATTCGCCGGCCAGTTGCCGGACCGATCAGCTCAAGCAATTCGCCCGCTGGCTCGGGGCCGCGGGCGCTCCTGTCCCTTCCGGCGAGGACGGTGCCCCCAAGATCGCGCTCGAAGTGTCTCCGATGTTCGGGTACGACGAGGCCTCGTTCGCCGAGAGCTGGGCCCGGCTCGACCCCAAGCCCGTGCCCGCCGAAGGACTTTACCTGGATTCTCCAAGCTCATGACGACATCCGATCGCATCCGCGCCGCCGGGGCAGCAGGCCATCTGCTACCCTCCGCGACGCAGACCATTGAGGCATTCCTGGCCGCCGGCCTCCCCGACTGGGCGCTGGCCAGCATCGACGAGCTCGCGTCGAAGCAGGCCTGGTCCGAACTCAACGACCGGTTCTACCGGTTTCTTGAGTTTGGGACCGGAGGCATGCGCGGCCGGACAATCGGCGCTGTTCCGGCTGCCGCGGAAGCGGGCAGCCGGCCAGATGGAACGCCGGAGCATGCCGCGATCGGAAGCAACATGCTGAACGACTTCACCCTCGTTCGCGCGGTCATCGGGCTTTTTCGGTACACCCGGCGCGACCTGCAGGCGCGGGCTCCCGGCACCGCGCCCCGGCTGGTGATCGCCCACGATGTGAGGTACTTTTCCAGGCACTTCTGCGAACTGGCAGCCTCCGCCTGGACCAGGCTGGGCGGTGAGGCGTTCATTTTCGACGGCCCCCGCCCCACACCGCAGCTCAGCTACTCGGTGCGTTCGCTGAAGGCGCACGCAGGCGTCGTCATCACCGCGAGCCACAATCCGCCGCACGACAACGGATTCAAGGCCTATTACACCGATGGAGGCCAGGTCGTTCCGCCGCACGACAAGGGAATCGTGGCTGAGGTCGGAGCGGTTCCCTTGGGGGAGCTTGGCGCGTACCTGGCTGCCGACCTGTCGCGCGTTGTGACCCTCGGCCGTGACGCAGACGACGCTTACCTTGCGGTCGCCGCTTGCGCAGCGCTCGACCCGCAGACGATCCGTGCCGCGCGGCCGAAGGTTGTCTACACGAATATCCACGGAACCGGCGCGGTTCATTCGATTCCCCTGCTCATCCACGCCGGATGCGACGTCGTGGAGGTCAACGAGCAACTCCTATTCGATCCCCGGTTCCCGACGGTAAAATCGCCGAACCCCGAGAACGCCGAGGCTTTGTCGATGGCTGTCGCCGCGGCGAACCGCTCGGGTGCGGAAGCGGTGCTCGCCACCGATCCGGACTGCGACCGGATGGGAGTGGCCGTGCGCACGCGCGAGGGCCGGATGGAGCTGCTGACGGGAAATCAAATTGGCTCCCTCATCGCCGAGTATCGGCTCATCCGTTACAAGGAGCTCGGCTGGATTCCCGCGGGAGGCTCGGCCCGGGTTTGCATCATCAAGACGTTCGTGACCACCCGCCTGCAGGACGCGATTGGGGCGGGCCACGGAGTGAAGGTGGTCAACACGCTCACGGGCTTCAAATGGATCGCTGCTAAAATGCTCAAGTATGAATTGCAATTGAGGGCGGCGATGGGGGCCGGCTTTGATTACGACGCCTCATCGTTCGAAGAGCGCGCCCGTCTCCTTCAGAAGCACGCGACCTTCTTCGTTTTTGGAACGGAAGAGAGCTACGGCTATCTGCCCAACGACGCGGTGCGCGACAAGGACGGCAATGCCGCCTGTCTCATGTTTGTCGAGGTCTGCGCTTGGCTGAAGCAGCGCGGGCTGACCCCCACCGAATATCTCGATGAGATTTTCCTCAAATACGGCTTCTATCTCGAGGATACGATCAACCTGTACTATGAGGGAGCGAGTGGAAACACGAAGATCAAGCGGATCCTCGACACCTACCGCTCGGAGCCGCCGACCGCGTTTGGCGGAGTTTCAGTGTCACGCTTTCAGGACTTTGGGCGCGAAACGGTTCTGGATGCCGACGGCGACGAAATCCCCAAGCAGGACCTCTATAGGGTCACCCTGGCCAACGGCACCAGTTTTGCTGCCAGAGGCAGCGGCACCGAGCCCAAGATGAAATTCTATCTTTTCGCGAATGACGCGGTGTCGGATCGTTTGGAACTGCCCGCTGTCAAGGCGCGGGTCCGCGCGGCGCTCGCGGCGCTTAAGCAGGCGATCGAAGCCGACGCACGGCGCCGGGCCGAAAGCTGAGCCGTAAGAACGGCCCGGATCAGGGAGCCGGCTGCCTGAGGGTCCAGGAGCAGGCATCCTCCACCGCGTGGCCGCCGACGACCGCGCGGGCGGTGATGTGATTGTCGCCTGGAACCAGCTTGAGGCCCGTCCACCGGAAGATGTGGTCGGGCGCGCTTACGGTGCCGAGGGAGACGCCATTGAGAGTCGCCTCAACCTGGACTGCGTTTGAATAGACTTTGATTTCGGCTTCGGCCGCCGATCTAGGCGTGAAGCGCTGATCGGTGATGTGGACCATCGGTTCGGCGTTCCAATTGGCCTTGTACCAGAAGAACGCGTCCTTGCGGATGTTTCGGTCGTAGGTAACCAGGCCCTTGTCATTGCGTCCGGGGTGGTCGCCCTCGGCCCTCGAGTCGGAAGCAAAATCGAACAGGCACCAGATGAATTTTCCCCAGAGGTAGGGCCTGTCTCGAATCGCCATCCAGGCCTTCTCATGGAGCAGGGCTTGATATTCCTCGGGGTGCCGTGTGCTTCGGGCAACCGGCCGCCCCGGAGGATCTGCATGCTGGAACGCGCTCGCTCCGGCCCCAAATTCGCCCAGCCCAATGGGCGAAGTGGGATGGCGGCTATGGACCGCGTCGAGCGCGGGTCCGAAATCGGAAGCGGATCCCGAATACCAGCCGAAGTAATCGTTGAACCCGACCGCATCGCTGTACCAATTTCCCGGCTCCTTGTCGTCGGAATCCGAGGCGTAGGTGGCGATCCTTGTGACGTCCTCGCTCTTCGCTTCAAACGCGAGCTCGGCGAGAACCTTGTTCGCGCGGTCTCCGACCGCTTCGCTGCCGATCCCCCAGAACGCAATCGAGGGATGATTGAAATTCTGGCGAATGAGTTCGCGCAGCTGCTGCTTGGCGTTGGCCATGAAGCTCGGCGCCGAAAGGGCGTCGCCTGTGAATGGAATCTCCGTCCAAACGACGATTCCTGCACGGTCGCACCAATCGTACCAGGAAGCCGCCTGCTGGCCGCCGGCCAACCGAACCGCTGTGCAGCCGATCTCGCGCACAAATCCAAAGTCGGCGGCATCATCCTCGGCGCTGATCGCCCATCCCTTGTCCTGGCGATCCTGATGGCGGCTGACGCCGTGAAGATCAAACGGTTTCCCGTTCAGAAGAAAGCCCAGCACCGGGTCGGCTCGCAGGGTGCGCAGGCCCAAGGGCTGCTGGATCCTGTCTCGGACCGTGCGGTCAACCTTCACCGTTACCGTCGTGGTATACTCGTAGGGATCGGATTGGGCGTTCCAGAAGTGCGGATGCTGGATCGCGATCGGCTGCCGCGTCTCCAGGGAGTCGCCCGGGTTGACTCGGTGCTTGACGCTTGAATGCGCGACCACCGCACCCGCCGCGTCGGTCACCGTTGCCTCGACTTCCACCAGCCGCGCCTTCTCCTCATAGTTTTCCAACTCCGTGACCACAGTGAGGTCCGCGCTGGCCGAGCCGATCCGGTCCTGCAAGACATAGACGCCCGACGATCCATAGTCGGTTGTGGATATCTGCACTTGGTTCGTGGCGAGAAGGCTTACCGAGCGGTAGATTCCGCCAAAGAGCGTGGCGTCGCCGCCCAGAGGGATAAATCCGTGCGTGTCGTTGTCGACACGGACCGCGAGCACATTGTCGCCGCCGATCCGAATCGCGTCGGTCGCATCGAAGCGGAACCTGGCGAAGCCACCCTGGTGCGTGCCCAGATGGACGCCGTTCACATAAACGTCAGCCATGAGGCTGACACCGTCGAACTCGAGGTAGAGCCTATGGCCGGCGAGCGGGGCGCCGGCCGAGAAATGACGGCGGTACCAGGCGGAGCCGCGGCGGTAGTCGCCGCCGCCATCCTGCCCGTCTCGAGCGTTCCAGGTATGGGGAATTTGGACGGCGCGCCAGCGATGGTCGTCGTATCCAGCCTGGGCCATCGCCGGGTCATCGTCTTCGGTGAAGCGCCAGTCGTCGTCGAGAGAGATTCGTATGCGGGGTGCGGCGGCTTCCCAGTTGGCTGCGCGCCCAATTACAGGCGTTTCGGCTGCTGCGGCGCGCATCGCCACTCCTGTCGGGCGGCCCAGCGCTCCAAGCCCCGCGAGCGCCGCGACAAAAACGCGCCGGCGAAACGGATTCAAATCAGAAGGAGGGCGGGCTTCTCGAGAAGCTCGCGAAGCGCGGACAAATAGGTGGCACCGATCGCGCCGTCGACCACGCGGTGGTCGACGGAAAGCGTCAGCGTCATCCGCTGCCCGATCTCAATTCTAGAATCTTTGACGACCGGCTTTTTCACCGTGGCACCCACGGCGAGGATGGCTGCGTTGGGCGGGTTGATGATCGCCGAGAAGCGGTCGATGCCCATCATCCCCAGGTTCGAGACGCAGAAGGTGCCGCCGGTGAACTGGGCCGGTTGGAGTTTTTTGTCTTTGGCGAGCTTGGCGAGCGTCTTGGCCTCGGAGCTGATCGCGAAGAGCGATTTGATGTGCGCGTCGCGGATCACCGGGGTGATGAGTCCGTCATCGATGGCGACGGCGAAGGACACGTGGGCAGACCCGTAGTAGCGTATGGAAGGACCGGCCGGTTCCCATGAGGCATTCGCGGCCGGGACGCGGCGAAGCGCTTCGGCCGACGCCTTCAGAATGAAGTCATTGACCGACAGTTTGACGCCCTGTTTCTCGAGGGCGGTGTTCAGCTGGGCGCGCAGTTGGAGCAGCGGCTCGGCGTCGACCTCGATGTCCAGGTAGAAATGCGGTATCTGCGTCTTGGATTCGAGCAGGCGCCGTGCGATCGTGGCGCGCATATTGGATACGGCGACGGTGCGCTCCTCTTGGACGGGCCCGCGTGTCGAAGCGGGTCCCGACGCGAGTGCGGAGGACACCCCGGAGTTCGGGGCGCGGGCCGCAGGGGCGGCTGGGGCTGTCTCGGCCGCCAGGACGTCGGCCCGAACGATCCGGCCGCCGGGGCCGCTTCCCTTGATCTGGGACAGATCGACCTTCTTCTCTTCCGCGAGGCGCCGGGCCAGAGGTGAGACGCGGAGTCGTCCCGCAGGCGCTGAAGATTCGGTTTCTGAAGGCGGGGGCGCTTGCGGCGCCGGTGCGGGGGCCGCCGAAACAGGGGCGGGTGCCGCTGGCTTCGGAGCGGACTCGGTCTTTGGGCCTGCAGCGGGCGCGGGAGCGGAGGCCTCTTTGGGGGCCGGCGCCGCTGCGGGGGCATCTGCCTTCGCGGCGGGCGCTTCCACTTTCTCCCCGGGCTTTCCCACGGCGCAAAGCGGCGCTCCGATGGGAACCTGGGAGCCGGCGGGCATGAAGATTTTAAGGAGCGTCCCGTCGAAGAACGATTCCAGCTCCATCGTGGCCTTGTCGGTCTCCACTTCGGCGAGCATGTCGCCGGATTTCACCGCGTCGCCTTCCTTCTTAAGCCATTTGACGAGCGTCCCCACCGTCATGGTGTCGCTCAGCTTGGGCATGTCTATGAAGTTGGCCATCGGTGCAGGATCAATCCACAAGCTCGAGAGCTGCCCTGAGTATGCGCTGGGGATTGGGGAGTTGCTCGACCTCGACCGGAGGGCTGTAGATCGCCGGGGCGTCGACTGTGCAAAGCCTGGCGATCGGGGCGTCGAGATCGTCAAAGGCTTCCGCCTGGATCATGTAGGTGAGCTGGGCTCCCACGCCGCAGAAGGGCTTCTGCTCCTCCACGATCAGGACCCGGTGGGTCTTGCGGACCGAAGCCAGGACGGTGTCGATATCAAGGGGCCGGATCGAGCGAAGGTCGACAACCTCGGCCGAAACCCCGTGCTCCTGCTGCAGGAGGTTGGCGGTGGCGAGCGACTGGATGACGGCTCGCCCATACGACACAATCGTCAAATCCGTTCCCTCGCGCTTCACGTCCGCCTTGCCCAGGGGGATCAGATATTCTTCCGTCGGCACTTCGCCGCGGTCGCCGTACAGCATTGTATTCTCCAGGAACATCACTGGATCGTTATCGCGGATCGCCGATTTGAGGAGGCCCTTCGCGTCATAGGGCGTCGATGGCACGACCACCTTGATGCCCGGATGGTTGGCCAGGACGTTCTCAGGGGTGTGCGAGTGGGTGGCTCCCACATTCGTGCCGCCGTTGGCCGGCCCTCGGATCACGATCGGGCAATTAATCAGGCCGCCGGACATGTACCGGACGTTCGCCGCGTTGTTGAGGATCTGGTCGAAGGCCACTGAGTAGAACGACCAAAACATCAGCTCGATCACGGGTCGGATGCCGAGCATCGAGGCGCCGACGCCCATGCCAATGAATCCGGCCTCGCTGATCGGCGTGTCGACGATCCTCTTGGGGCCAAACTTCTCCAACAGGCCTTCTGTGACCTTGTAGGCGCCGTTGAACTGGGCGACCTCTTCGCCCATGACGACCACATTGGGATCTCGGCCCAGTTCCTCGGCGAGGGCGTGGCGGATGGCTTCGCGGTATTGGATGACGGGCATCGTAAGCTAGTTGAAAAAGAGGCGGCCGCCCGACTTGCGTTCGCTTGGATGGTCGGCTTCCCAATACACATCCTTCTGAATGTCCTCGACCGTGGGATAGGGGCTGGCTTCGGCGAACGCGGCCGCGCCTTCGGCCTCGGCCCTCGCCTCCTCGTCAATCTTCTCGGCGCGCACGGCATCCAGAACGCCTTCGCCAATGAGGGTCGCCTGGTAGACCTGAATGGGATCCTTGGTCCGGCGGTATTCCTCGATCTCGTCCTTGCGCCGGTAGGTGTTGTCGGGATCGGAAACGGAGTGGCCGCGGTACCGGTAAGTCCTGACCTCCACGACGCTCGGCTTGCCCTCGTCCCGCGCCAGACGGAGGAACTTATCCAACTGAGCCCGGACCTCGTAAATGTGATGCCCGTCGCAGGTTCCCCAAGCCATGCCGTAGGCTTCGGCACGTTTGGCGAGTTCGCCCGCGCTCGAACGCGCCTGGCTGGTGCCCATCGAATATCCGTTGTTTTCGATCACGAAAACGACGGGAAGGCTCCACAGCGCCGCAAGGTTGTAGGCTTCGTGCACGGCTCCCTGGTTCACGGCACCGTCACCCATAAAAGTCATGCAGGCGCCCTTGATGCCCTTGTATTTAAGGGCATAAGCCAATCCGGTGCCCAGAGGGACCTGGCCTCCGACGATTCCGTGGCCGCCCCAGTAGCGATTGGAGGGATCGAAGAAGTGCATCGAGCCTCCCTTGCCCTTGGAGCATCCTGTGATCTTGCCGTACAATTCGGCCATCAACGGGTTGAGCTCCATTCCGGAGGCAATCGCATGTCCGTGGTCCCGGTAGGCGGTGATCACATGGTCATTGGGACCCATGAGGGAGCAGCATCCGACGGCCACAGCCTCCTGGCCAATATACAGATGCAGAAAGCCGCCGATATTCGTGCCGCCGGCGTTGTTCTTCGCCTGGTAGGACCGCAGGCAGCGCTCCTCGAAACGGCGAATCCGCACCATGGTTCGGAGCAGGGCCACCTTCTGATCCGCCGACAGAGCGGCGTTAACAGGGGCGCTCCGATAGGATTCCCCGGGCGCGGCGGAACCGCTCTTCTTTTCGGCCGTTGCGGAGGATTTCTTGCTCACGATATGATGAAAGGTGGAGTCTTGGTCGGATCGTTGGGAAATCAAGCGTGGATTGGGTGGGGACGCAAGGAGGCGGGGAACCGTGGCTTAAGTGCGAGGCCAAGCTCTATTGTGGGGACGCTGGCTTCGGCCCGCGGCCCGTCCCCGGCGCCTCGCACGGGCCAAGGCCGCAAGGCAGCGTCCGATGGGGCGGGCTATGGGGCTCGGTTGCGGTCCGACACGCTGGCTCACAGGGCGCAGCGTCAAGGGCGCTCCGCTGCCCTGACAGCTGCGTAGCACCCTTCTTGAGTGGGCTGCGCTTTCGTCGGACTGACCGGAGACAAATTTTGGGG
>Ga0302325_10002490_pt1 | contig 44684 bp, 38 predicted proteins | sample Palsa_T0_2_FD_201948 | JGI IMG/M metagenome (GOLD analysis project Ga0302325, IMG submission 201948) | Peat permafrost microbial communities from Stordalen Mire near Abisko, Sweden - Palsa_T0_2 | ecosystem: Environmental > Terrestrial > Soil > Palsa > Peat permafrost | place: Sweden: Abisko... | reverse complement strand
TTGTTATGCCGGACTACGCGACTGTCGTCGAAGATCAGGCCGTTTCCGCCAACGTATTTGTTTTGAGCCGCGATGCCCCCGATCCAGTCCATGGTCTGTTTCATCCAGGTTTGCATTTGTTCGGGTGAGGCGATCTTGCTACCATCCTCGTGTCTGAAGATCAACATGAATTCGTCCATCTTTTGGAGTTTTTTTGTTTTGGAATTAATACGTAACACCCTTACAACAAATGGATGCAAAAGAATTGGACAGCGTCGATGTAAAATAAGAAAAAAAATGTCGTCCAGGCGGACTTCGTAGGCTTGTCGTTCCGGCAGACGCTGCAGTCGCCTATTGCACCGCTATCGCCCATGCCGCACCACCCGCTCCCAGGTGGGTCGCCTGGCCATTGGCCCAAACGGTGGCATAGCTTTTCCCATTGACATTTTCGGAACCAGCCACATACACCGAGTCGCCGCTGACGGCGATGCCGTTGGCCGTGGACGGGTTGGCCGAGAGGGTCGTGGAGGCGCCATTCTTCCAAATGACGGCATAGGAGGAGCCCGCGGAATCCACATAGCCCGCTGCATAAACGTCACTGCCCGCTACTAAAATGGATTGTGCCGCCGCGCCGAGAGTTCCAGCCCCGGTTAGGAAGATGGGTGCGCCGTTTTTCCAATAGAGTGCCCGCGATCCCGATAGGGTCCCGGAGACGTAGACATCACTCCCCGATACGTAGATGCCCGTTGTATTTGGCCGGCTCGTAACGGTGCCGCCCGTGGAACTGTCGATCAGGCCGCCTGAGAGGTTCACGGAAACACCGTTCTTCCAATATCGTGCGAACTGATAGGTATTGGCGCTATCGGCTATATACTCGTTGCTGCCGCCGGCAACATACACGTCACTGCCGCTGACAAAGATACCACTGACATAATCCGCATGCTCCGAAGTTGTGGAAGTGCCACCTGCGAGATAGCCCATACTCGGCAGGTTCACGGCTTTTCCGTTCTTCCAATAGGTGGCGATATAGCCGGATAGCGGGTAGTTGGCGGTGGGCGTAGTGTAGGGAACATTCGATTGCCCGTTATACCAAACGGTACCGGCAACGTATACGTCGCCTGTGCTGCTGGTGAAGATGCCGTTCGTGTGTACATTGCTGGAATTGCCCGCCGTGTCCAGCAGGCTGCTGCTTTGCACAGACTGGTTTTGGATCCGGGTCCAGACTTCGCCAAAAAGCGTCGTGGGGTTTGCATCGCCGCCGCCCGTTACATAGACGGAGTTGTTCACAAGGGCCATGCCGCTGAGATAGCTGGCGGCTGTGGCCGTGGTCGCCAGCGTCACGGGCGAGTCATTTTTCCAGTATGCCAGCGTATCGCCGGAACTTCCGAGGACATAAACATTGTTGGGGGCGGTGGTCAATATAGGTGCCGGAGCGTCGTGGTGCTTATTACAGGCACTGACGACAAACAGGACTGTCACAAGGATAAGGGTAGCAATTGCAGTAGTAGGGCGCATAGAAGTCGCGTTGTTTATTCTCAGCAAAATGACAACATTTTCAGGGCTCTTGTTGCAACGCAATATTATATTCCAATTAAACTTACTTTCGTAAAAAAAGCTATGAAAGCATTTTTGGGCATGGGCCTCCTCGGCGCCAACTTCGTCAGGGCGATGTTAACAAAAGGCGATCCCGTACAGGTCTGGAACAGGACCGCATCAAAGGCGGCAGAATTAGAACAATACGGGGCTGCCGCGTTCGCCAACGTGGCCGACGCTGTCAAAGGAGCCGATACCATTCACCTCACGCTCAAAGACGATGGCACCGTGGAAGAAGTTCTGGATGCCGCGACCCCCGGGCTCAAACCCGGTGCGGTCATCATCGACCATACGACGACGACCGTGGAGGGCGCCATCGATCGCACGGCAAAATGGAAGCAGCGCGGCTTTTTATACCAGCACGCGCCCGTCTTTATGGGGCCACCCAATGCCCTCGAGAGCACCGGTTACATGCTGGTCTCGGGTGACCAGGCCCTGGTTGCGCGTGTTGAGCCAGAGCTGTCAAAGATGACGGGGAAACTACTCAATTTTGGTCCCGAAGCCGGACGGGCCGCGGCGATGAAATTGCTCGGCAATCTATTTCTGGTGGCGTTCACAACCGGTCTGGCGGATACATTTACGCTTGCCAAGGCGATGCATGTACCTATCAGTGACCTCTCAACGCTATTTGATGCCTGGAATCCCGGCGCCCTGCTGCCGGCGAGGATCAAGCGGATGAGTTCCGGCGACTATAGCAAGGCGGGCTGGGAACTGGTGATGGCACGAAAAGATACCCGCATCTTCCTCGAGACAGCAAAAAATGCCGGCGTTCAGCTGGCCGTCATACCCGCCGTTGCGGCGGAGATGGATCGCTGGATCGACAGGGGCTTTGGCAAATCAGATTGGACCGTGATCGCCAAGGACGCAGTGTCGTAACGCGGGCCGGACGGTTGGCCTCATTTTATCCGTTGGATGAACTTTATCCAGTTGCCGAAATTTATCATGCGGCTACCCTCACCCCCCGAATAAAAAGGGGCGAGTTCATCCTTTAACCAACCCAGGACGGAATCATAACCAACGACTCCGCCTTCCACCTTTGCGATGACATTGCTTTGTGTCGTCAGGTAGAGCGCCAGTTGTTCCCTTGTCATGGGGATGGCATATGAGGATCGCAGCTCTTCTGTAAAATGCAGACCCATCCGGAGGAGGTTGTCAACGTTCCAATCATATCGGTTGTTTCGGGGCGGGGTGGGGAATTGTACCAGGTGAATATTCGTGAACCAGTCCTTGAATCCGGGAACGCCTTCCATGGCCGCGTCAAAATAATTCTCATACAACACCAGCCAGCCCCGGCTCTTCAGGATCCGGCGGGCTTCGATTAAAAAACGATCGATCTCGAACCAATGTACCCCGGACGATACGGTGATGAGGTCGAAGAAATGGTCGTCAAAAGGTTGCAGCTCCGCGGCTGAAACATAATAGCGGATGTTGTCCTTACAAGGTGCGAAGGCTAGCATCTCCTCCGAGATGTCCGTGCCGTACACCCGTTCGCCGATGGCCAGCAATGCCCTCGTCGACAACCCCGTTCCACAGGCAATGTCCAGGACCCTGTCGAGCTTCTGATCCAATTGCAGGTAGGTGCTGATCTGGTCGATACTATAGGAGTGGACATCGGGCCGGCCTTTGGCATAGCGTTCTGCGGCTTCTTTAGGGGCGAAATAGTTCATTACCGAATTTACCGGACCAACATGACCTATTTGTTAAGTCTTGCTAAGTCCTGGCCGAACGGCTATATTCGTTTGCATGAATTCAGTAAAGAATGTAGCCATCATCGGCGATTTCGATCCAAACAGCCAATCGCATGCTGCCACGGCCGCAGCATTGGTTCATTCCGCTCAGCATCTTGGCATCTCGCCTGCGTTTGAATGGATCGGAACGGAGACAATCGCCGGTCGTTTCGAGCGCATTCTGTCAGCCTATGATGCATTCCTGATCGCACCTGGAGGCCCATGCCGGGACAGGGATGCCGTCCTGCGGATCATCCGCCACGCGCGAACAAACGACCGCCCTACGCTAGGCACCTGCGGGGGCTTCCAGCAAATGGTGATCGAATATGCGCGCAACGTATTGTCGATCAAAGACGCCGAGCATGCAGAATATCGGCCCGATTCGGCGGCACTCGTAGTGACACCGCTAAGCTGTAACCTAAAAGGGCGGCCCCTGGACATAACGCTGTCGGGAGGTGACTCGGCTGTCTCCGCGATCTACGACACTGCTTTCATTAGCGAAACCTATAACTGCAGTTACGGCATAGCCCCCGCGTATCAGACGGCGTTCGACCGATCGGGGTTTGTCAACGTGGGCTCCGATGATATAGGCGAAGCCAGGTTATTGGAATTGAAGGGCCATCGTTTTTTCATTGCGGCGCTTTTTCTTCCCCAGGCCAGCTCCGTTCCCGGCCATCCGAATAAACTGATCACCGCCTTTTTACGGGCCTGAGAAGCCGGACGGTCCGTGGATCGAAAGCGGACAGTCATCCGCTGACCAGTTGCTGCAAACCATTAATTGTCAAGTCATAGAAAATCCGGCATTGCCTTGGCTGCTGAAGGGTATAAACTAACCGGCATGTTCAGCAATTACCTCCTTCCCGCCTGGCGGACCTTCCGCAGGAATAAACTATTTACGCTTATCAATGTCCTGGGGTTGTCCATCGGGATCAGCGCCTCGGTGGTCATCTACCTGATCGCCCATCACGAATTCAGCTATGACCGTTTTGAAAAAGACGGCGACCGCATCTACAGGGTGGTCATGGATCCTACTTTCTCGGGTACGGTATTTCATTCGGGCGCTGTACCGGCGCCATTGAGCAAGGCGGTGCGGGAGGAGTCCACGGGCGTGGAGCTGACCGTACCCATTTTTCAACACCAGGGGGATGGCGCCGCCAAGGTCGCAGTGCCGGGCGTTCAAGGCGGGCAGCCCACCATCTTTCCAAGACAGGAGGCGGTTATTTATACGGGACCGGAGTATTTTGATTTGATCCCGCATCAGTGGCTGGCAGGCTCGGCCGCATCGTCTATGCAGGAGCCGTTTACCGTCGTATTGACGGAAAGCAGGGCTCGTCTCTATTTTCCCGGCCTTTCGGTCGAGCAGGTCATCGGCAGGCAGTTGATCTACGACAACGATATGACGGTCACGGTAACCGGCGTTGTGCGCGACTTGCGCGGGCTAACGGACATCAATGGTTCCGAATTCATTTCTTTCGCCACCATTTCGAAAACCCGGCTGGCTGAGAATTTTATGATGAGCGAATGGAACGACTGGATGGCCTATTCCCAACTCTACATAAAACTTGCGAAAGGCACGGACCGCCGGAATGCGGAAGCGCAGGTAGCCGGACTGTATAAGAAATATGGCCGCCACAATCCACAACATCCGGGAGACGGCTTCAGCTTTCGTCTCCTACCGCTGAATGAGATCCATTTCAACGCTGATTACTCTGGTTTTACCCAACGAATCGCCTCAAAACCGACGCTCTACGGACTACTGGCCGTAGCGGGCTTCCTGCTGCTCCTGGCCTGTCTGAATTTTGTAAATTTATCCACGGCCCAGGCTATACGCCGCGCCAAAGAGATCGGCATCCGCAAAACGATGGGGAGCTCACGTGTCCAACTGATCCGGCAGTTCCTGGGCGAGACCTTTGTGCTGGTGGCGGCCTCAACGGCCCTGTCCGTTGCGCTGACGCCGCTATTGCTGACCGCCTTTGCCGGCTTTATCCCGCCCGATCTGCACCCTGAATGGCTGGAGCATCCCGATAGTTTATTTTTCCTGCTGGGATTGACGATCGCTATCACCGCACTCGCAGGCTTCTATCCTGCCTTTCTTTTATCCGGCTTTAACCCCGTACGGGTGTTGAAAGATGGCTGGTTTACGGCTGACGGCCGCGCCAGCGGCACCTGGCTCAGGAAGACATTCACGGTGTCGCAGTTCGTGATCGCCCAATTCTTTATCATCGCGACGCTGATGGTCGGCAAGCAGATCCGCTATTCCCTGAACGAAAACCTGGGTTTTCGCAAAACCGCCGTGCTAACCTTTACCACACCATACGACACCGTCGCCGCTCACCAAACCCTGCTGCTGGACCGGATCAAAACCATTCCCGAAGTAGAACGGGCGGCTATCGGGTTTCAAAGCCCTGGTGATCGCGGGGCTGCATTTGGCAATATCTTCTATAAACCCCGGCCCGATATCCAGGCGCAGGTGGTGATACGCTGGGGCGATACCAATTATATCCCGTTATATGATATCAAGCTGCTGGCAGGGCGTAATGTCCGGCAAAGCGATACGGCCCGCGAGGTGCTGATCAATGCTTCGTATGCGAAGCTGTTGGGTTTCCGTCATCCCGACGATGCGCTTGGCATGCCGCTGAGTTTTAATGGCAAAGACCTGCCGATCGTGGGGGTAATGGCGGATTTTCACGAGGGATCGATGCATGAGGCAATAGCCCCCCTGGCCTTTGCCGGCATGACGGGACACACCTTTCATATCCGGCTGAAGAGCGGACCGGAAGACAGGGCAGGGTGGAGCAATGCGATCGAAAAGATGCAAAAAGCCTTTGCCGGCGTCTACCCCGGCGCGGATTGGGACTACGCTTTTCTGGACGATACGGTGGCCAAATGGTACCAGAGCGAACAAGACATGGCGCATTTATTGTATTGGGCGACGGCGTTGACGATCCTGATCAGTTGTCTGGGTTTGTTGGGGCTTGTCATTTATACTACGAATATGCGTACCAGGGAGATCGGGATCAGGAAGGTATTGGGTGCTTCCCTTTCCACTATTGTGTCGATCCTTTCCGGTGAATTCGTGCGGTTGGTGCTGCTCGCCTTCCTGATCGCGGTTCCCGCGGCCTGGTGGGCGTCGAACCGATGGTTGCAGGGGTTTGTTTACCGGACACCCATGAACTGGTGGGTCTTCGCGTTTGGGGGCGGCCTCTTGCTGCTTTTCGCGCTGATTACCCTGAGTTTTCAGACGATCAGGGCGGCGCTGGCCAACCCGGTCAAAACCCTTCGCTCGGAATAGCGCGGGCCGCGCGGTTGTCACGGCTTAATCACAGGTGGCGCGCGGCCGGTTGCAAGCGCGGCCTAATCGCCGGTGGGTAGGATCTCGCTGGTCTCCACCATCAACATGACGGTTTTTCTTGGCGCCCGGGTGCGATGGAGTATACCTCGAGTAATGGTAAACCCCTGCCAGGGGTCGAGGACCACCGTCCGGTCTTCGAGGTCGATGAGGAGCTGGCCGTCGAGCACGAAGAAGAACTCGTCGTCCTTATCGTGTTTGTGCCAATGGTATTCGCCTTCGATGACAGCGACGCGTACGACACTGTCATTCACCTTCGTCAATGTTTCATTATACCATTTGTCTTTGACGGCCTTTACCACGGCCGGCACGTCGATGAGTTCAAGGTGGTCGTATTTGATGTCGAGGATGGTGGTGTAAGGAAATTCCTGGGCCATTTAATCTATGTTAATGGGGCCAATCCTTGGGTCATTTACTTTTACATTGCGTAGTGTAGCTTTCGCCTCGGCAACCTTTTCGGGAAAAAGCGTTTCTTCTGGTGAAATGTCTTTTTCAATTACGAATACGGTAGTGGTCTTTACTTTCAGTCTTTTTCGGGTCAATTTTTTTCTGATTGTTGCCATATTCCAAATTTAAGAAATTCTTTCTATAAGAAAAGAATGATATTCCCAGTCTGTGTTGGGGTCGAAGGGCGCGGCTTCGAATGGTCATTTGCCCATGAAATTCCGGTTATTATAAAATCCTTGCTGAAAACCGAATAGTAGGTACTGAGAATTCGAGCATAGAGTTTGGTGCGCTCGGGTGTGCTGCCGCGGAAATAGATTTTCACGTTTGGATCGAGGCTTATAAAACTCTTCAAAATGTCCACTACAGTAGCGAGTACTTTCACGATGTCACCATTGTTCGAGTTGGCTCTATAGTCTATTGATCCATTTGGCAATAAGTCGCCGAAAGCCAGATTGACAAGATTTTCTCCCAGTGCAATAAATTCCACTACTTTTTCAATTCTTTTTTTACCGACGCTTATAAAGTGGTAGCGCTTCGATCTTACTTTTCTATAGGGATAAGCGGTCTGTGTCATAGCATAGGAATGAGCAAACAAATTTACTAAATAATTTAGCCAAGCCGGCAAAAAAATTTGTTCCGCGAACGGATCGCGCGATGTACATTCGCGTGTGACAACTACCCCACAACAATCAAGTATGAGCAATTGCACTCCCGAACAGAATTTTATTGCACTTGGTCTGGGCCTTCCGCCGGCGCCGGCGCCGATGGGCGTCTACAAGCCTTGCCTGCGGGACGGTAAATATTTATATGTATCCGGTCACGGTCCATTACGCGACGATGCCACGCTTATCATCGGCCGCGTCGGCGAAGACCTCGACGCAGAACAGGGCAAACTGGCGGCACGCCAGGTCGGGCTCGCCATATTGGCGACGGTACGCGGTTACCTCGGTAGTCTCGACAAAGTCAAACGGGTCATCAAGACCCTCGGCATGGTCGGGTGCACACCCGATTTCGAGCGGCATCCCTTCGTGATCAATGGTTGCAGCGAGTTGTTCGCGCAGATCTGGGGAACCGACGATGGGGTAGGAGTGCGGAGCGCCGTTGGCATGGGTTCGCTTCCGGGCAATATCCCTGTCGAGATCGAAGTATTATTCGAATTGCATCAGGAGGGAAACTAAAACCTGTATATGGATTGGTATACGATCAGCAACATAGCGGAGCTTGATACGCCCGCACTTGTAGTCTACCCGGACCGGGTCCGCGAGAATATCCGGCGAGCCATTGAAATGGTGGGCGACGCAGCGAGGCTGAGGCCGCATGTAAAGACGCACAAGTCGCCGCAGGTGACGAGGATGATGCTGGATGCCGGTATCCGGCAATTCAAGTGTGCAACCATTGCCGAAGCGGAAATGCTGGCGCTTGAAGGGGCGCCGGACGTGCTGCTGGCTTATCAGCCGATCGGTCCCAAAGTGGAACGCCTGGTGGCGTTGATACAAAAATTCCCAAACACGCAATTTTCCTGTCTTATCGATAATTCCGCCGCCGCGAAGGCTATGGCCCGCGTCTTTGCCGCAGCAGGGCTCGTTGTTGCGGTCTGGCTCGACATCAATGTCGGCATGGATCGCACTGGCATTGCGCCGGGACCCGCCGCTGTACAGCTCTATCGGGAGGCTATGGAATTGGAGGGCATCATTCCCGTGGGGCTTCATGCCTATGATGGACATATCCGGGACAGTGACCCGAAGGCAAGGGCCCGGCGCTGTGACGCGGCATTCGAGACGGTACTGGCGCTGCGCGAAGCGATCGCCGCCGCCTTGCCAGCGGCCGTGACATCGTCGTCGATCAGCGGAGCCGCGCCAAAAATCATTGCCGGCGGCTCACCCACCTTCCCCATCCACGCCCGCCGGGCCGCCGAGATCCAATGCAGCCCGGGAACGTTCGTCTATTGGGACAAGGGATATGGGGACCAGTTCCCCGATCAACCATTTACCCCGGCTGCCCTGGTCGTCACCAGGGTGATCTCCCTCCGGGGCGAGACCCGACTCTGCCTCGATCTGGGCCATAAGTCCATTTCCGCCGAGAATGAGATCACCAAGCGGGTTGGCCTGCTCAACGGACCGGGCCTGACGGCAGTCGGACAAAGCGAGGAACATTTGGTGGTCGAATTGAATGGCGAAGACGGCCCAGGCCGCAATTTTCAGATCGGAGATGTCTTCTATGGGGTACCTTATCATATCTGCCCGACTGTGGCCCTCTATGAACGGGCCTATACCGTCGAGAACGGGAAGGCCGGGGCAGATTGGCGCAATGTGGCCCGCGATCGCAAGCTGACAGTGTAAACAGAGGGGCCAAAGACGCCGGTGACCGGCAAACGAAGGCCGGCGACCAATCATGCCGGGAATGAAAGACGCCGGTGACCGGCAAATGCGGACCGGTTTTCAAACGATCGAAAAGTGTAGCTCGACCTGGCCAAATGGCGATTCATCCCCACAAATATGGGGTTCACCGACTTTAACTAACTTAGCAAACCTGGACAAGTTATCTTGCAATTAGTTCACTGTCATCGGAATGTGGATAAAGATTTATTTTTCGACCAAGAAACAATTTTGTTCGAAAACTGTTTATTTCAATAATTTTGTTCGTTCAACTCTGCCTGAGCTGATTTCCAATCCGCTCGCCGAAGGCCCATCATCACAGCGCACCGGGGATGGGTTAGTTTCGGGGATAAACCATCCCCGGTGCCACATAAACCAAAAACGACTAGACATGGAAGTAAAAGAAGGGATAGGCAGGCTCGGTGTGCTCTTACCTGGTATGGGCGCAGTAGCCACGACGCTTATAGCGGGCGTGGAAGCAATCAAAAAAGGCCTTGCTCAACCAATTGGCTCTCTCACCCAGCTCGGCAATATCCACCTGAACCGCAAGACCGGCGATAATTATCCGAAGATTAAGGATTTCGTTCCCCTCGCTTCACTCGAAGACATCGTTTTCGGCGGCTGGGATGTGTATGAAGACAATGTGTACGAGGCGGCCAGCCGCGCCAAAGTACTCGAAGCACACACGCTCCAGGCGCTTAAGGCCGAACTCGAGGTCATCAAGCCCATGAAAGCCGTGTTTGACCGCTCATATATAAAGAACCTCGACGGAACCCATATCAAGGAAGCCGATACCAAATACATGCTGGCAAAAGCCCTCATGGAAGACATGACGGAATTCCAGGAGACACGCGGCTGCGACCGGCTCGTGCTCGTCTGGTGCGGCAGCACTGAAAAATATACGGAGATCTCGGATGTCCACGAAAGCCTGAGCGCCTTTGAAAAAGGCCTGAAGGAAAATGATCCCAGGATCGCCCCATCGATGATCTATGCCTACGCAGCCTTGAAGCTGGGCATTCCTTTCCTGAATGGCGCCCCCAACCTGACCGTGGATATCCCCGCCCTCGTCGAACTGTCCAAGAAGACCGGCTCACCTATCGGCGGCAAGGATTTCAAGACGGGTCAGACGCTCATGAAGACCATCCTTGCTCCCGGCCTCCAGGCGCGCGCGCTTGGGGTGAAAGGCTGGTTCAGTACCAACATATTGGGCAACCGTGACGGATACGTCCTCGACGAGCCCGAAAACTTCCGTACCAAGGAGGTCTCCAAGCTGAGCGTGCTCGAAGACATCCTGCGTCCGGACCTGAGCCCCGAACTATACAGCGACCTCTACCATAAGATCCGGATCAACTATTATCCGCCACACGGCGATAATAAGGAGAGCTGGGACAATATCGACATCTTTGGCTGGCTGGGTTACTCCATGCAGATCAAGATCAATTTTCTTTGCCGGGACAGCATTTTAGCCGCCCCGCTGGTATTGGATCTCGCCTTGTTTGGCGACCTGGCCAAAAGAGCCGGTCTCAGTGGCGTTCAGGAGTGGCTCTCGTTCTATTTCAAGTCACCCCAGACGGCACCAGGCTTCCGGCCCGAACATGACATCTTCAAGCAATTGACGGTGCTCCAAAACGCGCTCCGGAAGTTGATGGGCGAAGAACTGGTGAATGCTGAGGGGCTCACTTACGCCGAAGAAGCCGTCACCGCGTGAAACTAGTGGTCTGCCGACTCATTTCCACTTGTCTGGGAATAGGCTATACGCCAAAAGGTGGCGGAACTGTTGCCGCCATTGTTTGTTGTATAGTCTGGTATTTTGCCTGGAGGGGTGGAAATGAGCATTTTTTGGGGCAGGCATTGGCCATACTGATCGTCTTTGCCATCGGGGTCTATACAGCAGGCCAGGTGGAGATGGGATGGGGCAAAGACAGCTATCGCGTCGTCATCGACGAGGTGGCGGGAATGGGCTTCACCCTTTTGGCAATCCCCGTCGGTTGGCAATACGTATGTTTGGGACTTGTATTATTCCGGTTTTTTGACATAGCTAAGCCATTGTTTATCCGGAAAATGGAGAAATTGCGTGGCGGATGGGGAGTGATGTTGGACGATATGCTTGCCGGGGTCTACGCCAACCTTTTGCTACAGATCGTCGTATTGATTAAGCCATGGAAGTAGTATGATCACGTTTACCAAGGCTCAACTAGCCGCTATCCTCGCAACGAGTGTCGATTTTGCGATCACCTTCCTGCTTTTGCACCTCGCAGGCGCGCCCATAGTCGCTTCAGGCGCAACCGGGACCATTTGCGGCGGCACCACCCACTTCCTGATCAGCCGTAACTGGGTGTTCAATGCGCAGGAAGGAAAATGGGCCGCCCAACTGAACCGCTATGTGCTGGTTTGGATAGGTAACCTGTTGCTCAACGTGTCCGGGCTCTGGCTGCTGACGCATTATACGGGACTAAAAGATATGTTTGCCAAGGTTATAACAGCCGTAACGGTGGCGGTTTGCTACAATTACGTGCTGCAGAAAAGGTTTGTATTTAAATAATATCGATGATAAAGTTTGGAACTAGAACTAAAGCTTGGATTTTCTTCACACTGATCATGGCTGCCGGCTGGACAAGCTCCGCCCAGGGCGTCATCCTACGAGGTTTAATCGTGGATTCCATCGCCCAATCTCCGATCACCAATGCCAGCATCTCCATCAAGGGGCTGCGTGGCGGCGCCCGAAGCAACGCCGAAGGACGTTTTCGCATCCCGACCAACCAGCGCGAACTCACCGTCGTTGTCAGTAGCATAGGCTATAACACGGAGACGCTCCAATTGGATTCCGTTCCCGATCACGAACTGCTGTTCACGCTTTCCCGCCAGGCGCAGCAGTTGAAGGCTGCATTGGTCAAGAACAAATCCCTGAGATACCGCAACAAAGGGAACCCTGCCGTCGAACTCATCCGGCAGGTCATAGACCACAAGAGCCAAAACCGGATGGAAGCGTATTCGTACGCAACCTACCAGAAATATGAGAAACTAGTGGTCTCAGTGGACAAGGTTAACGACAAGATAACGAAAAACAAGATCCTTAAGCCCTACCACTTCCTCGTCGAGAACAGCGACACGACCAAGCTGGAAGGCCGCAGGCTCGCGCCAGTTTACCTGGAGGAAACCTATTCCAATAACTATTATCGCAAAGATCCTGAGAAAAACAAGTCGGTCATAACGGGCAAGCGCAATGTGGACTATGGCGAACTCATCGATATGAAGGGTATCAGCATGTACCTGAATCGCCTTTACCAGGACTTCAACGTCTATGACAACAATATTTCCGTATTCACCAACCTCTTTCTTAGCCCCATCGCCGAGACCGCGCCGACTTTCTATATGTTCTTTATCGACGATACGGTAATGGTCGACAGCCAGAAACTGATCAGGTTGTCATTCCGTCCGCGCAATCCCAATGACCTGCTTTTCCGCGGCACCATGTGGATCACACTGGACGGCAAATATGCCATCCAGAAGCTGCGCCTGCTCGTCAGCAAAAGCATCAACTTCAACTTTGTCCGCGAAATGAACATCAACCAGGATTTTACCCGGCAGCCGGACGGCCGCTACCTGCTGACAAAAAGTGATGTGCTGGGGGATTTTGGGATCAATAAATCGGGTACCGGTCTATACGGCGAGCGAGAGGTGACCTATATCAATTTTACGACCAATATACCCGTACCTGACAGTGTTTTCAAGGGGGCGGCCACCGTGATGCTCGACAGCGCCTCCAGCCTGCCGGACAGCTTTTGGGTAAACCACCGGCCGGATACGCTGACAAAGTTCGAAGCCAAGGTTTATGCCAATGTGGACAGTCTCCAGCACATGAAGTCCTTTAAACGGCTCATGGACTGGTCGACCTTCCTGCTCGCAGGATATAAGCAGGCCGGCCCGGTGGAGATCGGCCCCGCCAGCACCTTTGAAAGCTTCAACCCGGTGGAAGGCTTCCGGCTTCGCCTGGGCGGCAGGACCACCACCCATTTCAGCAACCGGTATTATTCCGAAGCTTATGCGGCCTATGGCTTCAAGGACCAGAAATGGAAATATTTCGTGAGCGGCACCTATTCGTTGAACAACAAATCCATTTACGGATTTCCGCAGAACTATATCCGGGCCTCCTACCAGAAGGAAACGGAGATCCCGGGCCAACAGCTCCAGTTCGTGCAGGAGGACAATCTTCTCCTGAGCTTCAAACGGGGTAATAATGATAAGTGGACCTACAACAATAACTTCCGTTTACAATATGTGAAGGAGCTTCACAACCACCTCTCTTATTATTTCGGCTTCCGGTGGTGGGAGCAGACTCCGGCTGGCACCATTTCCTATGTACAGGTGAACAATGCCGGCATCGATACGATCCGGCAGTTGACCACCAGCGAGATCTCGGGCGAGCTGCGCTGGGCGCCGCATGAGCAGTTCTATATCGGGAAATTGTACAGGGTACCCATTATCAACAAATATCCGATCATTGACTTTCGCTGGACTACGGGTGTCTCCGGTTTATTCCGGGGTCAATACACCTATCAGAACATCGATCTCAACTTCTACAAACGGTTCTATGAGTCCTTTTTGGGGTATACCGATATCACCACCGACTTTGGTTACATCATCGGCAAAGTACCCTTCCCGCTGGCCGATATCCACCATGCCAACCAAACCTATGCGTATCAGTTGCAGAGCTATAACCTCATGAATTTCCTGGAATTCGTGAGCGACCACTACGCTACGGCGTATATCGACCACTATTTCAACGGGTTTTTCTTCAATAAGATCCCCTTTCTGAAAAAGCTCAAATGGAGGGAGGTCGTCGAGGCGAAGATCCTTTATGGCGGACTGCGGGCCGAGAACGACCCGAGTAAAAATCCAAACGCAGTGAAGTTCCCCTTTACCAATGGGCAGGTTGAAACGTATTCTCTGAGCAGGACACCTTATATCGAGGGCGGTTTTGCGATTGCGAATATCTTCCGGCTGGTGCGGATCGATTTCATCAAACGCTTTACCTATTTGAACCATCCGGACATCCCGACCTGGGGCATCCGGGTGAGGACAAAGTTCGATTTTTAGATGTACATTTGAAAAATTTGCTCCCTTTTTGAGGAGGTTTGGACTGACCCATGAGCACGCGAAATAAACTACAACTCGGTATTTATAAGGTCATAAATCCGCTGGTGCGGTTGCTGATCCGTTTGGGACTTACCCCGAACATGGTCACAACCATTGGATTGGTGCTGAATATTGGCGTGGCCATCATCTTTATCAGCGGCGCGGAAGAGGGGCGTCGCGGTGACCTTCGTTATGTCGGCTGGGCCGGGGGGCTTATCCTCTTCGCGGGTCTCTTCGACATGCTGGACGGCCAGGTGGCGCGTCTTGGCAATATGAGTTCTCCATTTGGCGCCCTATACGATTCCGTCCTCGACCGGTACAGCGAACTCATCCTTTTCCTCGGCATCTGTTATTACCTGGTATCGCACCACTACTTCCTGAGCAGCCTGATCGCCTTTATCGGGATGATCGGGAGCATGATGGTCAGTTATACCCGGGCCCGGGCCGAAGGGCTTGGAATAGAGATCAAGGATGGACTCATGCAACGCCCTGAGCGCGTCATAATTATCGGCGTCTCCGCGCTGGCCTGCGGTATCGCCTCCCGCTGGATGGGGGGTGACTATAAGATCGCCTGGCCGGACACCAATTTTCCCGTTTTCGAGACGATCTCCATTTTTACGATACCGTTGACGATCATGGCCTTTTTAGCCAATTTCACCGCAATCGGGCGGCTGCGTAAAGCCCGGCGGGCGCTGGAGGCCAGGGCCGCGAACAATGCGACCAACGCGAACGAGGTCGCCGCGGGTAATAACGGGGCTTCTGCAAATGGCACGGCGTCTACAATTGGCGGAGGCGCGAACAGTGTCGCAGGCGCACCCACCGGCAGCGCCAAGCGGTCCTCTCTTCCGGGAGCGACGACTATCTTCCTGCTGGCAGGCCTGTCGGTTGCCCTGCAAGGTTCTACCCAGACAACTATAATGGCGGCTTCCCTGGCCCCTCCCGGGACCCTGCACCCCCACCCGGCGACCATCTCCGACCCCGTCGACACTTTCCCCGTCCCACCCGTAAATGGGAACTCGCTCTTCTATCTGCAACGCACACCCAACATCAATACGGTGCTCTATGAATTGAACGAGACCAACGGAGTTCCCGATAAGGATGAACCGGTAAAAATCGTCTGGATGCGCTATACCGAAAAGCGGCAGCGCCAGGACCTGTCCTGGATCCAGCGCCATTTTGCCTATGGACTGAAACAAAAGGATATGGGCAACGGCGTCTACGAACTCCGTTTTGTATCGTACAAGAAAGTACCCCTCTACCTGATGAAATGGTCCGTCGATAATAAGCAGCATGTCTTTGTCAATATCGGTGGCCGACAGGCGATCCTCAACCGCGTCTATCTGCGGATCGACCCCGGAGGAACTTTTTGGTCACCCAACGCGCGCTATCTCGAGGTCACAGGAGTGGACACGGAGAATGGTAAAGCATTGGTCCAACGCTTTAAAGTGTAGTGTCGATGGATACAGGCACCCCGCTTACGCTTCGAACGGCCCTCATCGCCACTGGTATCTCGCTGCTCTATCTCCTTTTCAGTTCCTGGTTGATCGGTTACAAAAGCGACGAGATCTTTCTCGTGCTGCTGTTCAATGGGTTTTTCTATCTTTCCGGCCGTACACGTCGCTTTATCCTGGGATTTACCGTGTTCATTGTGTTTTGGGTACTTTTTGATTCGATGAAGGCTTTCCCGAATTACCGTTACAATACCGTCCATATCGAAAGCATCTACCGGCTGGAGAAAAGGCTTTTTGGTGTTGGGGTGGGGGAGGAGCGGCTCACCCCCAATGAATTCTGGCTCGTGCATCAGCAAACCTTTCTGGACATCATATCCGGCATATTCTACCTCTGTTGGATCCCGTTGCCGCTCGCTTTTGCGGGCTATCTGTTCTACAAGGATAAGGAAGCGTTCTTTCGTTTTGCCCTCAGTTTCCTGATCGTCAACCTGGTTGGTTTTGTTGTGTACTATATATGTCCCGCGGCTCCGCCCTGGTACGTGGAGCAATATGGATTTGCGTTCAATCCGCATACGCCGGGCAATACGGCAGGGCTTGGGCGTTGGGATACCTATTTTCATGTGCATGTATTTGCAGGGCTCTACGCGAAGAGCAGCAATGTATTTGCCGCGATGCCTTCCCTGCATTCGGCGTATCCGTTGACGGTTTTATATTACGGGATCCGTTATAAAATGCGCTGGTGGAATGCGCTGTTTGCTTTGATCATGGTGGGTATCTGGTTTGCTGCGGTATATGCCAGCCACCACTACGTGCTCGACGTGCTGGCCGGTATTGGCTGTGGCATCGCCGGCATCAGCCTATTCAATTATTTATTTGGGAAAGTGGGGTGGTTTACGCGTTTGGTGAGGCGATGGATCAGGGCCGTGGAGCCGCCCGCGGCGGCTCAGCCGAGTTAGCGTCCGATGCCCTCGACCATGATATCCACGATGGAATCGATCTGCAGGTCCAGCTTTGGACTCCGGTTCTGGCCGACCATCAACGGTACTGCCAGCCCCCTGAAACTGCTGACCATGAGATAGGCGATGAGCTCAATATTGTCGTCGTTTATCTTTTTGAACTCTCCGTTGCTGACGCCTTCTTCCAGGATGCCCTTTACCAGTTCTACGTGGGTGGTATCGAATTTGTTCTTCAGATCGGCCATGACGCAATGCAGTTCGGCGATCTCCGACTTCAAGGCGTCGCTCAGATTGCAAAGTTGATTGAGTTTCATCAGCCGGCAGCGGCAATAGCTGATCAGCTTTTGCTTGGAACTGGATGCCTTGCTCATCTCCCCATGGATCTGTTCCAGCAATTCATCCATTTCGGCATAAAGCACGGCTTCAAAGATGTCCTCTTTGCTGGGGTAGTAATAGTACAGGGAACTCTTGGCCTTGCCCATACTCCGGGCGATGTCCTCCATAGTTGTTTTCTTGAACCCGGTCTTCCTGAACAAGGCCCTGGCCGTATCGACGATGTCCTTAACAATGATCTCGTCCCGTTGTAGAATTTCAGCCATAACCTGTAAACCTTTGTAAATCAAATTTACAGCTTTTCCGACCCAAATCTGGTTAATCGCTCGTGAATGTTGCGTGTCTGGCAGACAATTTATACATTTGTTGACCAGAAGGCTCTTCTTAGTCGTGTTTGCTTGATCCGGATGGGCCAGGGGCTCATCGGGAGGATGCCCTTACAGCCCAGGCCGCCATGGTCTGAATATTCTTTCAACAGCTGAAAACATGCGCACGCAACTTAACTGTATTCTTCTCATCGATGACGATGAGCCTACAAATTTCCTCAACAGGCTTACGCTGGAGCAGACGGGCTGTACCCGTGCTATTCATGTTGCCCAGAGCGGACAGGAAGCCCTGGATTATCTGCGAAACATCGACGGGGATGCCGGGCCTGCGAACGGCGCCGGGAGAGGCGATGAACCATCCGCTGTCGGGGGAATGGGTGGTAACCGGCGGCCGGACCTCATCTTCCTTGACGTCAACATGCCCGCCATGGACGGCTGGGAGTTCCTGGAAAAGTATCGTTCTCTTCCTCCTGAGCGCAAGGCCGACATCGTCCTGATCATGCTCACGACTTCGCTCAATCCGGACGACGAACTCAGGACCCGGACCATTCCCGAAGTGTCGGGTTTTGAGAACAAACCACTAAGTCAGCAAAGGGTGGAAAAGCTGCTCGAGAAATATTTCGACAAGAGTTGAATGGCTCAGCCCCCCGAATGCAGGTAGTCCTTCAGGTGCGTGATCGTTTCTTCGTGTGTGCGGATCGTTTCACGGACGAGGTCATTGATGGATACAATACCGGCGAGGGCGTCTTTGTCGAATACCGGCAGATAGCGGATGTTCTTGTCGGACATCACCTCCATGCAAAATTCGACGGTGTCGTTGGGAGTTACGAGAGGGAAGTCTTTGGACATGATCTCCGAAACGGGGGTATCCGTGGATGACTTGCCCTTGAGGATGACCTTGCGGGAATAATCCCGTTCCGTCATGATCCCAAGGTATTGGTTCCCCTCCGTCACCATCACCGATCCAATATTCTGGTCGGCCATGATCCGCAATGCTTCCAGCACAGTGGTCGAAGGCGGCACCGAAGTGATCCGTGCGCCCTTGTGGGAAAGAATATCGGCAACTTTTTTCATATAGCCTTTTTTTGGTGAGGAAGCGTTTTTTTCAAATTACAAAATTTTAGTGCTTTCAGCAAGAATAAATTCTTGCCGAAAGCGCCGTATCTTAGCCCCTTCAATTGAATCCGCATGCGCATCCTGTTGACAATCCTCCTGTTCGCCGTCTTTCAACCCATATTTTCCCAGTCTCTTACCCCTCCGCCGGCTATCGAAGTCAACCAGATCGGTTTTTATCCGCTGGCTCCAAAATGCGCAATAGTGACAGGGCTTACGGTTCGGGATGTATTTTTCATCGTTTCCGTCGGCTCGAATTCCGCTTCCTGGGCCCTCAGGGCTGACACGGTATTCATTGGCCGCCTTGGCCCCGTCATTGCTTCGGCCAATTCTTCTTTATCTACAAGAGATGCGGATTTTAGTTCGTTTCGCCGGCCAGGTATGTATCGGGTCGTCGTGCCGGGCTTTCCGAACTCCGCCGTTTTCTCCATCGCGCCGGAACTGTTCTCGCCAGTGGCGGCGGCAGCCCTGAAGGGTTACTACTATCAACGGTCGGCAATGGCACTCACGCCGCCTTATGCGGGCAAGTGGAGCCGGGCAGCAGGTCATCCCGACGACCAGGTGCTTGTCCATGCATCCGCCGCGGACGCCCGGCGACCGGAGGGCACTGTTATTTCCGCTGCAGGCGGCTGGTATGATGCGGGGGACTACAATAAATACGTCGTCAACTCGGGTATCACGATGGGTACATTGTTTGATGCGTATGAGGATTTTTCGGGATATTTCGATACGCTGCATACGAATATTCCACCCATATCAGGCATTCCTGATATTTTAAACGAAGCCCTTTACAACCTTCGTTGGATGCTCCTGATGCAGGACCCGGCTGACGGCGGGGTCTACCACAAATGCACAAACGCCGCTTTCGATGGCATGGTCATGCCCGGTACAACCAGGGCGCCGCGTTACGTGGTGCAGAAAGGTACCGCAGCTACGCTTGACTTCGCTGCAGTGACGGCACAAGCCGCCCGTATCCTGAGCAAATTCTCCACCCAACTGCCGGGCCTCGCGGACTCCTGCCGAAAGGCAGCCGTCGCCGCCTGGCAATGGGCCGGGCGATATCCCGACAGTGTCTACGACCAAAATGCCCTCAACAAGACCTACAAGCCCGCCATCACCACCGGTGCTTATGGCGACAGCCATTTCGACGACGAGCGGTTCTGGGCTGCTTCGGAGCTGATCATCACCACAGGCGACGGGCAATATCAGCCGTTCGTTATTGCTCAGTTGGGCAAACCCTTAACACTTCCGTACTGGTCCAATGTGGCGATGATGGGTGATTATTCATTGCTTCGTCATGCGTCGGAGGCGCCGCCGGCTATGCGACCCGCGCTCGACAGTTTACGGGCTGCGCTGCTGCATATGGCAGATGGTTATGTGCAGCGGATCGGGGGCACGGCCTTTCATACCGTGATGGGAGAATCGAAGACAGATTTCATCTGGGGGAGCAATTCCGTCGCAGCCAACCAGGGTATGCTGCTGATCAATGCCTGGCAGCAGCAGCACAACCAGGCCTACCTGGATGCGGCCCTTGGGAACCTCGACTACCTGCTTGGCCGGAATGCCACGGGTTATTGTTTTGTTACCGGCCTGGGCGCGCATTCGCCTCTGCACCCGCATCATCGTCCATCCATAGCCGATGGCATCGTCCCGCCTGTTCCCGGCCTCATGGCCGGCGGTCCGAACCCTGGCCGGCAGGATCACCAGACCTATACCTACCTGGAGCCGGAGACGTCCTATCTGGACCAGGATCAGGCCTATGCCAGCAACGAGATCGCCATCAACTGGAATGCCCCGCTGGTCTACCTGGCCGGGGCCGTCGAAGCGCTGCAATATTCGGTTGACTATTCCCAGCATCTGGCTGCCGCTCCGGCGGCCCCGGCCAATCTCTTTGCCGGGCCCGAAGCGGACAACTCTTCGAACTACAGGATCGGACTGTACCGATCCAATTTTCCGGTGGCGGGTATTTTATCGGAGCAGATCGTCCTCGAAGGGGACGGCGCATTCCAATACCGCTATCGTGGCGGTGACGGGATATTCGATTCTGCCGCCGGTACCTATACGATCGTAAAAAATAAGCTGATCCTCACCTATAAGCCGAGTCACATCGACCCAACAACTTTAAAACCGCTGGGACCCGATGTGGATCCGAAGCTGCGCACCTTTGCGGCGCGGCCGCGGTTCTTCCTGCTGCATAAGAAGACATTGTACCGGGTCGATGAAGCCGGGAACGTGTTGCGGAGCGCGCCCGGCCCTACGGGCAACAGGAAATATGGGATAATAGGTTCGCGCAACAGAAAGTACTATCTGCGCCTACTCCGTCCTTAGGCTTTTTACCGGGTTCTGCCGGGCGGCGCGGATCGTGTTGATGGCGATCGTCAACAGGGCGAGGGCCAGGGCAGTCAGCGCCACGAGTGTGAACATCCACACCCGGATCTGTATCCGGTAGGGGAAGCTCTCCAGCCATTTGCTCATTGCCCACCAGGCGATAGGCGTCGCGATGAGCACCGCCAGCCCCACCAGCAAAAGGAATTCCCTGCTGACGAGCAGCGAAATACTCCGGACGCTTGCCCCCAGCACTTTTCGGACGCCTATCTCCTTTACCCGCTGCTGGATGATCAACAATACCATGGCCAGCAGACCCGAACAGGAGAGGAGGATGGCTATTGCCGCCGCGATGCCGAAGTACAGCGACATGGCTTTTTCCCCGGAATACCAATCGTTGATGTTGTCGTCTACAAAACTGCCATTGAATTCCTGGCCGGGTTCCAGCACAGCCATTGCTTTTTCGACAGCCGCCATCGCGGCCTTGGGATCGTTACCGGTGGTCTTCACAAAGCAATACACGATGGGCGAGTGCGGTTCCAGCACCAGCGTAAGCGGCTCTACCTGCTCTGCCAGCGTATACAGATGGAAATCGGGGAAGACGCCGATCACATGCCAATGCCAGCCGGAACTGTCGTCGTCTATTGTCTTTCCCACCAGGTCCTTCCCGCCAAGCTGTTCGGCCATGCTTTCGCTGATGACCACCCGATCGGCGGTATCCGTGGGGTAGCTGGGGTCGAACTCGCGGCCCCCGGTCGGCCGGATACCCAGGGTCTTCAGGTAATCATAATCCACGGATGCGATCGTGGTGTTGATCTTCCGGCCATGATATACAAAATCGGACCCTATCTTGATGGTGCGGTGATCTGATCCGCGGCCCAGGTTGATGTTGCTGCCTGTTACATACCGGACATGGGGGTCGCTGGCCAACATCGTTCTGAGCCTTGCCAGTGTTTCACGGCCTTTGTCGGGTTGGTGCAGCGGGACGCTGATGATATGGTCTTTGTCGATGCCTGTATTGGCATTTTGCAAAAACTGAAACTGTTGATAGACGATCAGGGTGCAGCTGATCATCAGACAAGCGATCACAAATTGCAGCACGATCAGGGAGCTGCGCAGGGGGCTTTTCCGTCGGATGCCAAGCTGCCCCTTCAGGGTCTCAACGATCGGGAAGCGTGTCATCATCAACGAGGGATAGCCACCCGCCAGCAGGGACACTGCCAGCAGCAAGGCGATCGAGAGCAGGATAAATCCGGGCTGGTCCATCACTCCTGACAAGCCGATCCGCACCTTTTCGAGTCCATCGATGGAATGGAGCAAAATATTAACGAGCAATATAGAGACACCGAATGCAAGGCCGCAAACCAAGCCGGTTTCGCCCCATAGCTGCAGGAACAGCTTCCCTTTGCCTGCCCCCAGACATTTCCTTACGCCCATTTCCCGGCTTCGGGTAAAGGCGTTGGCCAAGCCGATATTCACAAAATTAAAACACGCGATCAGGAGGATAAACAAGCCAACCGCTTCGAGGGCAAGGAGCTGCCCCATACCCATGGCCCGATGGCCATTTACGTCCGTGGAAAAGCGAACCTCGTCCATGGGCAACAGGCGGGTGGCCCAGAGGTCACCGCAGGCATCCGGTTTTGCGCCTCCTTTGACCATATTCGCATACCAGTCGGGCAGGTATTTTTTGTCTACTGCTTTGATCTGTTGCTCGGCCTGCCGCTGGCTGAAGCCCGGCTTTAGCTGCACGTAGGCAAAAAGTCTCCGGTTGCCCCAATCGCTTTTACTGTCGGCGCCCTTGGTATTCTCGATGCGGGCCAGTGCGGGATAATTCAGCGAGGTCGCCGGGCCGTCTTTGACGACCGCGGAGACGACGAGGTCTTGCAGTGCTCCGCCCACGCTGGCCTTGATGGTTTTCCCGATCGGGTCTTCGTCACCGAAGACCTGTTTGGCAGCATCCTCGCGCAATACGATATCGGTGAGGCTTTGCAGGGGATTGCCGGTATTGCCCTTTACAATCGGGAAGCTAAACATGGAAAAATAGTCCGAATCCACGAGCATCACCGGGATCGACATATCCCGTCCTTTGTAGACGACGTGGTTACCTCCATCGAGGATGCGCGTCGATCGTTCAATGCCGGGCGCCTCGGCCTTATAAACCGGCGCCTCCGACATGTCCAGTTGGTTATCGAAGTGACGGCCATCCGGGTTGTTGAAAACCTGGTAAACCTGATACAATCTTTTCCGGTTGACATGAAATTTGTCGTAGCTGAACTGGTTGTATACGATCATCAGGATCGCGATGCTGACGGTGAAGCCGATGATCAGGCCTCCCATATTGATGGCGGTGTGCAATTTGTTGCGGACTAACTGACGCCAGGCGATCTTGAAATAATTTTGGAACATGTCGAAGTAGTTTTTAGCGGATGCGGTGTACGCGCCAAAACAATGCCCGTTTGATAACGATTTAATTGCCAGATATTTGGCTGGGTTTCGCAGGGGTTATCGTGCGCTTTCGTACACCCGGTTTGTATCGAAAACGGACAGTGGGAAGCGGCCGCCCAAACGCAACTACTTGACTAGGAGTACGGGGTAAGTCCGGCACTCTTCTGGTTAGGATATTGACAACCAATCTCTTTCCATGCTCAAGAACTTCTTTACCATCGCCTGGCGCAACTTGCGGAAGAACAAAGCCTACGCCGGCATCAATATCCTCGGGCTTTCCCTGGGGATCGGCTGCAGCATCCTGATCTTTACACTCGTAAGTTACCATCTCAGTTTTGACAATTTCCACCCTGACAAGGACCGCATCTATCGCGTCGTGACGGAATTCCATGACGAGGTGGCGGATTATTCCCAGGGCGTGCCGAGTCCGCTGGGCAAGGCATTTAGAAAAGATTTCGACTTTGCGGAAAAGACGGCGCGGGTCATTGGTGATAAGCATGTGCTCATCAGCTTTGAGGACGGGGGCGAACTCAAAAAGTTCGAAGAAGAGAAAGGGGTCGCCTATACCGAGCCGGCCTTCTTTGACATCTTTCGTTTTCCCTTGCTGCGCGGCAACAAGGCAACCGTATTGCAGGCGCCGGGTCAGGCCCTGATCACGGAAAAACTAGCCAGGAAATATTTCGGCGACGCCTCGAGCGCCATGGGCAAGACCATCCGGGTAAGCAACAAGACCAATTTCGCCATCGTTGGCATCCTGCAGGATATCCCGGTGAATACCGATCGGCGGCAGGAGATCTATCTTTCCTACGACGATATCAAAGACCAGAGCAAGCGCCTGGCCAGCGACAGCAGCTGGGGAAGCATATCCAGCGAGTGCATGTGTTTTATACGGCTAAAGCCGGCCGTCAGAGCGGCTCAGGTAAACCAGGGCCTCGCGCAAATGGGAAAAAAATACCAGAAGGGTAGGGATGTCCAGACGACCATCTTTCGCTTGCAGCCGCTGTCGGACATCCATTTCAATCCCGATTTCGATGGGTATGCGGACAAGAAATATCTCTGGGCCCTATTCTTTATCGGGCTATTTATCATTGTCACCGCCTGCGTGAACTTCATCAACCTGGCTACCGCGCAAGCGCTCAACCGGTCCACGGAAGTAGGCATCCGCAAAGTGCTGGGCGGCTTAAAGGTCCAGCTTTTCTGGCAATTCATCACCGAAACGGCTTTTATCGGGGCCTTCGCGGTTATCGTTGGGTATTTGCTGGCGCTGGCGGCCCTGCCTGCCCTGAATGCGCTGTTTAAAACGGAGATCAGCCTGCATTTGTTTGGCGATGCGACCCTGCTATTGTTCTTGTTAGCCCTGCTTATCGTCGTCGTCTTTCTCTCGGGATCCTATCCGGGACTGGTCCTGTCCCGGTTCAAACCAGTGGCTGCGCTGAAAAGTAAATTGTCCCAAAAAGAGGTGGGCGGATTCTCCCTGCGTCGCATCCTGGTGATAGCGCAATTCACCATCTCGCAGATGCTGATCATCGGCACCATCGTCATCGCCGGCCAGCTCCACTATGCGCAGACTTCCGACCTCGGATTTAACAAAAACGCCACCATCCTGCTGCCCTTGCCCTCGAATGACCCTGCTAAGCTGAATACCATGCGTACCCGCATCGGCGCCATCGCGGGTATCCAGGATGTCAGTTTTTGCGAAAACCCGCCGGCATCTGAATCGACCAGCAATACTAATTTCCGTTTCGCCAACCGGCCGGAAGACGAACATTGGGAGGTAACGACGAAAAGCGCCGATGCCAATTACCTGCAAACCTTTGGCTTGAAACTGGTAGCCGGCCGCAACTACTTTTCTTCCGATACGGTGAGAGAAGTCCTGATCAACGAAACGACCGTCAAGCGGCTCAACCTCGCATCGGCAGCCACCGCACTTGGCCAACAGGTAAAAGTCGGGCATTATAAGGGTACCGTCGTTGGCGTTGTCAGGGACTTTAACAGCAGGTCGCTGCACAGTGATATTAGCCCGATCGCTATCTTCCCGTCCTATTCTGAATATTATACTTGTGCCGTAAAGATCGATCCCGTCCATGTCCATGCCGACCTTGCCGCCTTCGAGAAGATATGGAATGATACTTATCCCGACTACCTTTATTCTTATCAATTCCTGGACGAGAGCATCGCGAAGTTCTATGATCTCGACAATTCACTATTGGAGCTCGTCGAATTTTTCGCTGCTATTGCCGTCTTTATCGGCTGTCTCGGCCTCTATGGGCTCACGTCCTTTATGGCGGTCCGTAAGACCAAGGAGATCGGCGTCCGCAAGGTGCTCGGCGCGAGTATTCCCAGCATCCTTTGGCTTTTTGGCCGGGAGTTCAGCCGGCTGGTGCTGATCGCTTTTGTAGTGGCGGCGCCGGCCGCCTGGTGGATCATGCACCAATACCTGCAGGACTTTAAATACCGTATCCCCATCGGGCCGGGCGTTTTTCTGCTGGCGATCGCGGCCACGTTTGTGATCGTGGTGTTGACGGTAGGGTATCAGTCGATGCGGTCGGCGCTGGCCAATCCGGTAAAGAGTTTACGCACAGAGTAACCGAAGTTCTAACCAAGTCTTATATGATAAAGAATTATTTAAAGACGGCTTTTCGTTTTCTGCTGAAGAACAGGACCTTCAGCTTTATCAACATCGTCGGGCTGTCGATCGGCACCCTTTGCTGTCTGTACATCCTGGTGTATGTGACGGAGCAATACAGTTACGACAAATGGGAGGACCATGCCGGGGATACCTATCGTGTTATCAGCGATACGAAACTGTCGGGTGATCGGACGCGCTGGGCGAGTTCGTCCCCGGCCATTGCCGCCGGCATGAAGCATGATTTTCCGGAAGTGCAGCAATATACCCGTGTATTCAATGCCGCCATCTTTGGCGCCGACCAGCATTTGCTGAAATACAAGGAGCGGTCCTTTTTTGATAAGCAGGTGTTGTTTGTGGACTCGACCTTTTTTGACTTATTTACCTTTCCCTTTCTCCGGGGCAGTGCTGCCGGGGCGTTGTCCAGGCCTTTTACTGTCGTTCTTTCGAAGGCCATGGCCGACAAGCTTTTTGGCAAGGAGGATCCTATCGGCAAGTCCATCAAGATCAACAACAAGATGGGAGAGGAAAATCTTGAAGTGACCGGGGTCATCAATGTATCCCAGGCGAGATCGCATATCCAGGCGGATGTTTTTGTGACCATGAATAGCGGGGTCATCGGGAATATCATTCGGAGCGATATGAGCTGGGGCGGACACAATATGATGTTTAGTTATGTAAAACTTCGGCCGGGGAGCGACTACCGGCAGTTGGACAAGAAACTGGGTCCGTTTTTGGATCGCTATGGCGCCAAGGAAATGAAGACGATCGGGATGGAAAAGCAGATACACTTGCAGCCGATTACGGATATCCACACGAATGCGGATTTAAAACACGATTTGACCGCGGCGGTGAGTCCTTCTTTTTTATCGATGTTGTCTTTGATAGCCGTACTGATCCAGGTCATTGCGTGTATCAATTTTATGAATCTTTCTACGGCCAGGGCCGCCAAGCGGGCGAAGGAGGTAGGGGTGCGGAAGGTCATAGGCGCCGGTCGCAGCGACCTCATCCGGCAATTCCTGGGTGAATCGCTGCTGCTGTCGTTTATTGGCGTCGTTTTGGCTTTGCCGTTGTTGTTTATTTTGCTTCCTTATTTAAATCAGCTGACGCACGCGGATATTTCGCTCTCCTTTCTGGAGAATTACCGCGTCTGGCTGATGATGCTGGCGTTGGTGTTAGGGACCGGTCTGGTATCGGGCAGCTACCCCGCCTTTTATCTTTCCGCCTTCCAGGCCATCAAGGTGATCAAAGGCAATTTCACCAACCGGGTATCGGCCGCCGGGCTGCGGCGTTCGCTGGTGGTCTTTCAATTCTGTTTGTCTATTATACTGATCACGGGGGTCGTGATCATCTATAGTCAACTGGACTATATCAGGAAAAAAGACCTTGGATTTGACAAAAGCCAGCGGATCGTGCTGAATGTTTATACGGATGGGGCAAATGTGAGCGCTATGACGGACCAGCTCAGGCTGCTGCCGGGGATAACGGCGGCCACTAAAAGTAATAGCCAATTGGGGAAGCCTATTTTTCAGGATAGCAAATACTACCTGGCCGGCGGTAATCAGAACACCGGCGTGGATGCGATGAGCATGGACGCCGATAAATACTTCGCGAAGACGGCGGGCTTTCGGTTCGTGAGCGGTCATGACTTCCGGGATTTCGACTCCGCGAAGATCCTCATCAATGAGACGCTGGCGAGGGACCTGGGGCTGGACCCGATGAAGGCAGAAGGGGTGAAGGTCTATTCCAAATGGTCGGATTCGCCGTTGCAGACATATGAAATAGCGGGTGTTGTAAAAGATTTCAATTTCAATTCCCTGCACGAGGGGGTAAAACCGTTTTTGCTTGTTTGCATACCGAATAGTCCGTCGTTTGGCACGGTGATGGTCAGTTGCAATACGGGCGACTACAAGAGCCTGCTCGATAAGATGGGAGCAGTCTGGCGTCGGAATGTTCCCGGCGCGCCATTTGAATATGCTTTTTTGGATGAGGACGTGCAGAAATTGTATGAAGCCGACATTACTTTGGCGAAGATCATCAATGCGTTTACGGCGATGGCCGTACTCGTTTCCTGTCTGGGTCTCTTTGGCCTGGCGACTTTTAGTACGGAACAGCGCAGTAAGGAGATCGGTGTCCGCAAGGTTTTGGGCGCCAGTGTTACGGGTGTCGTGCGGCTGCTTAGTGCGGACTTTTTGAAACTGGTTGGTATTGCGCTGCTTATCTCGGTTCCTGTTTCCTGGTGGGCCATGAACAAATGGCTGGACGGTTTTGCTTATCGGGTACCGATGAGCTGGTGGATGTTTGGACTGTCGGGATTGTTGGCGGTGCTGGTGGCGTTCCTGACCGTGAGCTTTCATACGATCCGTGCGGCGAGCGCGAATCCTGTCAGGAGCCTGAAGTCGGAATAACCGTCTCCATCCATTTGGAAAAGGCCCCCGTTGCGGGGGCCGTGGTGGCAATGTATTTATTGAAGCGGCAGCGGGAGCAGCGGTCGCACCCAGATATTCCGGAAGCTGATGGGCTCGCTTTTGTCGCCATGCGCCTGCAGTTTGATAGGAGAGGGGCCATGTGCCTTGTAGTAGGGCCGGCCCACATAACGCGTTACGCCTTTGAGCTCAAAATTATTTTGCACGAGCACGCCGTTCAGGAAGACGGTGACCTTGGCGGGTGTGGCCAGGCTGCTATCTGCGTTGAAGGTAGGTGCGGTCCAGACGATATCGTATTGCGACCATTCGCCGGGTTTGCGGGAAGGATTGGCCAGTGGGACGCTTTGTTTGTAGATGGCGCCTACCTGTCCGTTGGTATAGGTCTTGTTGTTGTAGTTGTCGAGGATCTGTAACTCATAACCGGCGTCGCCGGCGCCGAGGGAGGCCAGGAAGACGCCGCTGTTGCCGCGGGCCTGGTCGGAGCCGGTGATGTTTGCGGGAATGCGGTATTCGAGGTGCAGCTGGTAGTTGGTGAAAGACTGTTTCGTTTGGATATTTCCCGATTTTTTGTTGACGGTCAGGATGCCGTCGGCAACGATCCAGTCGGCGGGCTGGCCGTTGCTGGCGAGGACCCATTGGTCTTCGTTCTTGCCATCGAAAAGGATGACGGCATCGGAAGGCGGGGCGCCAGGTTTATCGGCCGGAGTGACGATGGGGGGCACGGGAGAATAGATCTCTGTCGTTCTGTGGTCTTTGATCGTGTCGGTCGGATCCTGTGCAAAGAGCAGGGAGCTGCCGGCGAGCAGGCTGACGGGTAGTAAGACTAGCGTCCGCTTCAATGAGGGACAAGCAAATGGGATCATAAAGCAAAAGTGTTAAGAATGAGCGGTCAATTTAATACAAAATCGGCAGAATAGAACAATGGGCTGCTTTGGGGGCGCGGTCGGTGGCGTCAGGTGTCGAATTCATTGGCCCACCGGGCGGCCCTCAAGTGTCGAATTCATTGGCCCAACCGTCGGATTTCAGCAGGTCGACTTTTCCCAGGACTTCCTGTTCCAGTTTCTTTTTATAATCGACAACGCGGGCGAGAACGGCGGGGTCGAAGGCGCCGATTATGGAACCCGCGAGGATCCCTGCGTTCTTTGCTCCGTTGAGTGCGACGGTCGCCACGGGGACGCCGCCGGGCATCTGGAGCATGCTGAGCACGGAGTCCCAGCCGTCGATGGAGTTGGAAGATTTAATGGGTACCCCTATGACGGGGAGTGCGGTGAGCGAGGCGATCATACCCGGCAGGTGTGCGGCGCCGCCGGCACCGGCGATGATCACTTTCAGTCCGCGGTCTACGGCCTGCACGGCATATTGCACCATCCGCAAGGGTGTCCGATGGGCGGAGACGACGGTCAATTCGAAGGGGATACCAAATTCTTCGAGCATGTGTGCAGCGGCTTTCATGATGGTGAGATCGCTGTCGCTGCCCATGATAATACCTACCAAAGCTGTACTCATTTCCGTGTTTTTTGATCGGCCATCTGCGCGGGTGAGCTGCCTGCCGGCGCAATTGGGCCCGGTTAAAGCCCGATACTCCTGTCGCGCATCTGGATCACCGGCTCTTCCTTTACCGCGGCCGCGGCCTGAGCTGCCGCCTCTTTGCTGATGACCTTGAGCGTATTTTTAATTTTGTGCGCTTTGTATACGAGATCCTGTTTTTCACGGCTCATGATCGTCACATGTCCCATCTTCCTGCCGGCTTTTGTCTCCTGTTTGCCGTAGATATGGACAAAGACGTTGTCCATCTGCAGGACCTCATCCAGCCCCTCATAGTAGGCTTCGCCTTCGCAGTTCTCCGCGCCCACCAGGTTGACGATGGCGCCGGGGAGGATGGCTTCGGTATTGCCCAGGGGATAGCCCAGGATCACGCGCCAGAGCATGTCGAACTGGGAGCTGTAGTTGGCTTCTATCGTGTGATGTCCGCTATTGTGTACCCGGGGAGCGGTCTCGTTCACGTAGACATCGCCCTGTTTGGTGACGAACAGTTCTACGGCGTAGATGCCGGGGCTCTTCAGTTCTTTGACCACACGATGCGAGATCGCTTCGACCTTCCACAACAGGTTCTGCGGCAGTTCGGCAGGGCTGATCTGGTAGTCCAGCAGGTTCAGCCGCGGATCGAAGACCATGTCCACGGGGGGATAGATGGCCGTTTCTCCTTTCTGCCCTATCGCGATCAGTTGTGCGATCTCCTTGTCGATGATGATCAGCTTTTCCAGCACCGCGGGCGCGTCAAAGCCTTTTTCGACATCGTCTTTAGTCTGGATCACCTGAACGCCCTTGCCATCGTAACCACCTTCCCCCAACTTGTGAACGGCGGGGAGCATGTCAGTGTGGCTGCGGAGTTCATCGAGATTTTGCGTGATGCTGTATTCGGCTGTTGGGATGCCGTGCTCGGTATAGAACTGTTTCTGGGTGACTTTGTTCTTTAAGATCTTTAAGGCGGAAGGCTTTGGATAGATGCGTACGCCCTCTGCTTCGAGCCGTTCCAGGGCTTCCACGTTTACGGACTCGATCTCTATGGTGAGGGCCTGCAAGCCTTTGCCAAATGCATATACATCATCGAAATCCTGGATATTCCCTTTTGTAAACTGATGACAGAGATGTGCGGCGGGGCATGCTTCGTCGTTTTCCATGACGTAGGTCTCAACGGGGTAATTGGCTGCTGCCTGCAACAACATCCTTCCTAACTGGCCTCCACCGAGGATACCTACTTTATACATGGTTGATGATTATTTGCCGAAGATAGACAAAACTCGATATCCAATTCCCAAAACCCGATCCCGGATGGTAAAAATACGCGCCGCCATAGAGAAAATACGATCCCCGGCGGAGATGGCGATTTTTTTGTAGTTTTGTGGAGTTACCATGCGTCCCGACTACTCACATAAAATTTTCGGCGACAAGCGATTGCATCCCTTCCTCCGCCTTGAAACGTACACATCCGTGGCGGTCTGAGGCGTCTGCGGGGGTTTGAAGTACGCGTGCTTCAAACCTTTCGATTTCCATTTTACAAAAAAAATAAAAAGATATTCATATGTCTACTGTCTCCGCTCCGGATACCCGTAAGCCGGCGACCGCGCCGGATTTCCTGCCCCTGCAGGGCACCGATTATGTCGAATTTTATGTGGGCAACGCGAAGCAGGCGGCCCATTTCTATAAAACTGCCTTTGGTTTTCAGTCCCTGGCCTATAGCGGCCCGGAGACCGGGAATAAGGAAAAGGTGAGCTATGTCGTCCGGTCAAACAAACTGACTTTTGTCTTTACCACGGCGCTGCGGCCCGAACATCCGGTGGCCGAGCACGTGCATCTCCATGGCGACGGCGTAAAAGTGCTGGCCCTCCGGGTCGACGATGCGGCCAGTGCCTGGCGCGAAACAACCCTCCGTGGCGCGCGCAGTTCTATGGAGCCGACCACGCTTGTCGATAAACAAGGGGAGGTCATTCTCAGCGGCATCCATACTTATGGAGAGACCATTCACCTGTTCGTAGAGAGACGGCAATATGAGGGCGTGTTCATGCCCGGTTTCAGGGAATGGAAGACGGACTACAATCCGCCGTCCACGGGTCTGTTGTATGTAGACCATTGTGTGGGCAATGTCGGCTGGAATCAGATGAACCCCTGGGTGTGTTTTTATGAGCAGGTCATGGGTTTCCGCAATATCCTGTCCTTCGACGACAAGGATATCTCCACCGAATATTCCGCGCTGATGAGCAAGGTCATGAGCAATGGCAACGGGTATGTGAAATTCCCGATCAATGAGCCGGCGGAAGGAAAAAAGAAGTCCCAGGTCGAAGAATACCTGGAGTTTTACCGGGGTGAAGGCGTACAGCATGTGGCCCTGGCTACAGCCGATATCGTCGACACCGTGACAAAGCTTCGCGACAGGGGTGTGGAGTTCCTGAAGGTGCCATCGTCCTATTATGAGGACCTTGTTGCCCGTGTAGGGAAGATCGATGAGGACCTGGAGCCGTTGAAGGATCTGGGTATCCTGGTCGACCGGGATGACGAGGGTTACTTATTGCAAATTTTTACCAAGCCTGTCGAGGACCGGCCAACGGTTTTCTTTGAGATCATCCAGCGCAAGGGGGCAAAGAGTTTTGGTAAGGGAAACTTCAAAGCGTTATTCGAGGCCATCGAACACGAGCAGTCTGCAAGGGGAAACTTGTAGTCAATTTGGGTGGAAGCTTCAATGAACAACGCGGAACACGGTTCCGCGGGCCGAAGGCCAATTGAAAATAGGTGAATTCGACGGGTAATTTTAAGCAGAAACCCTGTCGAATTCACATAAAAGCCTGACATATTAGAAAATATGGCAGGTTTTTTGCATTTTTGGAGGTAAATTTTGACCAATCCAGCCCCAATGACGCATGCACGTTAAAAATTACTTTGTCGCTTTTTTGCAAACGGCTATGATGGCGTGTTCGACGGGGCAGCTTTCGGCCCAAACCTCGGCTCCGGCCATTCGTTTGATCGACTATGAACGTGCTTCCCCCCATATCGTTGACATGCTGCATCGGAAGGAGGACACGCTGGCCAAGCAATTCAAGGAAAAAGGTCTCGCCTGGCCCGCCCGTTTTGTCTATATCCGCTCCTTCAAGTACGATAGTCAGTTAGAAGTGTGGGTCAAGAACTCGCAGCAGGATAAGTACAGGCTCTTCAAGGCCTATAAGATCTGCGCGATGGCGGGAACCCTTGGGCCAAAGCGATTTGCGGGAGATTATCAGGTCCCGGAAGGCTTCTACTACATCAATGAATTTAACCCGAAAAGTGAATACCATCTGAGTTTGGGTTTGAACTATCCGAATGCTTCGGATCGCATCCTTTCGGACTCTCTGCAGCCAGGGGGTGATATCTTTATACACGGCAGCTGTGTGACGACGGGTTGTATCCCTATTACCGACAACCAGATCGAGGAGCTTTATACCATCTGCGCCCATGCCAAGGATATGGGGGAGGATTTTATCCCGGTTCATATTTTCCCGGTCAATTTCGACAATGCCCGAAGTGTGGGCTACCTTAACAAATACCTCCAGACGTTTCCCGAATACACGCCTTTTGCAAAGAGCATGCGGAGTGCGTTCTATTATTTTGAGAAATATCGCGAAGTGCCTTTTGTGATGGTCAACGGCCGGGGGGAATATGTGACGGAAGAAGTTTCTCCCACAGAGGCTGAAGTAAAGATTGCCGACCTGGAGCCGGTGGCCGTGCCGAAAAAGAAACCGGTGCATGTCCGTCCCGAGCGGGTCAATCCCGTCCGTGAGGAGGAACTCGCCCGATCCGTTGACCGGCTCCCTGTGTATCCTGGTGGCAATGATGCATTCCAGGTCTTTTTGAACCGCCTGAGCAAGGAAAGTGTAAAAGACCTCGATGCGGGGCAAACAAAGGCCTTTATTATGGTCGAATATGTGATCGACTCCGTTGGTAATGCCGTTTATGCCAGGGTCACGCGCGGCGGCAATGACGGGCTGAATGAAAAGATCGAAGATGCTTTTCTGGGCATGCCGCAGTGGTCCCCTGCCGAACGCGGTGTCGCGCATGTTCCGATCCTGTTGAAGCAGACGGTGATGATTGGTGAAGATTAGGAGTGCGACCGCCCTCCGGGCGGTCAGCGCATTAGCACCTGGACCGTTTCCGGCGTTTGCTGCAGGAGTACCTGCTTTCTTCCCGCCGTCAGTTTTTCCAACACTTCCTGATTGTAGTGACGGATCGTCAGCAGGGTTAGCCCCCTTTCTACTTGTACATCGAATTCGCTTGCGGCTGCCAGGGCCAGCTTCTCTATTTTAGAAGGTCGGTCGTCCATACAAACCTGGAGGCTCACCGCGCCGCTCTGCATCAGGTTTGGTTTTACCCGAAGTTGTCCAAAAAGTTCGTACAGGTGGGCCGTACCCGTCTCGCCGACGAAAGAGAAGTCCTTGCTGTGGAACTGGACCAGCACCTGTTCCTGTTTGAGTACGAAAATGGGGGGCAGCCCTTTGACGGCATGGTTGTGGATGACCGTGCCGGGAAGGGTTGTGTCCAGAAAACACTTTACGTATAAGGGAATGCCTTTGTTTTGCAGCGGCTTGATGGTTTTGGGATGGATGACCTGTGCGCCGTAGTAGGCCATCTCTATGACTTCTTCGTAGTTCAGTTCGCGGATGACCTTGGCGTCGGGGAATTGTTTGGGATCGGCGTTCATGACACCTTCGACGTCTTTCCAGATGGTCTGTCCTTCGGCGTCCAGCAGGTTGGCGAAGACGGCGGCGGTGTAATCGCTGCCTTCGCGCCCCAGGGTCGTGCTTTCGTTGTCCTGCGTGGCGCCGATAAATCCTTGTGTCACGACCATATTGTCCTGTTCGAAGAGGGGGAGGATCTCCGCGCTGACCTTTTTTGCGGTAAAGGGCATATCGATGGCGGCGTCCCGGAAGTTGGCATCGGTACGAAAGATGTCGCGGACGTCTATCCATTGGTTGCCGATGCCCGACTCGGCCAGCCAGGCGCTGACGATCGAGGTGCTGAGCAATTCGCCGATGCAGACGATCTGGTCATAGTAATAATCGAACTCCCGTACTGGTTTATCATGGAGCAGCCATTCTACTTCGGTGAAGAAATCTCGCAGCTGGGCTTCCAGGGCGAGCCAGTTCTGGACTATCAGATATTTGGCGGTGGTTAGATGGCTGTCGCGGACCTGGCCAAAGAGCCGGAGGGCCTCGTCGCGGTGGCCGGCAAAAAAGGCCTCCGCCACTTTCTCGAGGGCGTTTGTGGTCTTACCCATGGCGGATACGACTACGAGCAGTTTTTCGTGCTGGTAGGGGCGCAGGATGACGGGGATCTGGCGAATGCGTTCGTCGCTGTTGACGCTGGCCCCGCCGAATTTAAAAACTTTCATGGCGCAAATATAGGGCCTGGGGCGAAAACCCCGCTCCGGCATCGTTGTCGCAGATTCCCCGCGGCAAAATTGCTAAAATGCGCTAAATGTCGGCATGCCCCCTTACATTTGGTCTATGAACGTCAACAGAAAAGTACTTACGCTCGACGAATTCACGCTCCAGCAACTTCGCAATATACCCAACTCAACGGGGGAGTTGAGCAACCTGTTGCGGGACATTGGTCTGGCTGCCAAGCGCATCAACGTAGAAGTCAACAAGGCCGGTCTTGTCGACATCCTGGGTGACGCGGGGACAGTAAATGTCCAGGGAGAGGATGTCAAGAAGCTCGACCTCTACGCCAATGACCAGTTTATGGGCGTGTTGCGGCATGGCATCAGCTGCGCTGGGATCGGCAGCGAGGAACTGGATGACAGCGTGGTCTTCGACGACGAGATCAGCAATAACAGCAAATACGTTTGTCTCTTTGATCCGCTCGACGGCAGCGGTAACATCGATGTCAATGTCAGCATCGGGACCATCTTCGGTGTTTACAGGCGGGTGAGCGAAAAGGGCAAACCCTGCACAAAGGCCGATTTTCTCCAGCCCGGCCGCAACCAGGTGGCGGCGGGTTATATCGTATATGGATCATCCACGATGCTGGTCTATGCTACGCGCCGCGGCGTCAATGGGTTCACGCTGGATCCTTCCATCGGAGAGTTTACGCTCAGTCATCCGAATATCACCTGTCCGGAGACGGGCAAGATCTATTCGGTGAATCATGGTAATTTTTTCCAGTACGATGAGAAAGTGCAGGACTACATTCACGCATGCCAGAAAAAGACGAGAGATAACGGCGGACCATATACGCAACGATACATTGGTTCCATGGTGTCAGACGTACACCGCAACCTTATCAAGGGGGGTATCTTTCTTTATCCCGCCACCATCTCCAAGCCCGGCGGCAAGCTCCGGTTGTTGTACGAGTGCAATCCATTTGCGTTTATCACCGAGGTGGCGGGCGGCAAGGCCACCGATGGGCGCCAGCGTATTTTGGATATACAGCCCACGGACCTGCATCAGCGTTCGCCGTTCTTTGTGGGCAGCCGGCTCATGATGGAGGAACTGGAAAGTTACCTGTCGCGATAAATATCGTGAATAAGCGATATATCGCAGGCCGCGGGTCGATTGCCGGTGCTATCGTATTGAGCGGCATGGGCGTAAGGAATGGCACCGCATTTGACCGACTTTCCTTGCCATGACGATTAAATCCGCCTGGAAGGTTGATCCTTCACAATCTACAATTGCTTTTAAGGCCGGCTATATGATCCTTGGGGTGATCACCGGTGAGTTTCGGGACTTCGAGGGGACCGTTCTCTTTGACGACTCCTTCGAGGAAATGGAATTGGATATCATTGTGCATACACGATCGATTACCACTTTTCACCAGCAGCGTGATCAGGGGATCTTGTCAGCTGATGGCTTTGATGCCGACACCTGGCCGGTCATCCGTTTTGTTTCGAATGATTGTCGCAGGATCAGCTCAGGCGGTCTCTTTGAGATGAGGGGGCTGCTGTCGATCCGCGGGATAACTGTTTCGCAGGAGATCATGGTGAGCCTGGCTTCTTTTGACACTGGGGACGATACACTTGCCGTCTGGCGGGATGGCATTGCCATGACCGGGGTAGCGGGGAATGACAGCGGGGTCGCGGAGGCTGTTGTTAAATTTTCTGGCAATTTGAATCGGAGTGATTTTGGGCTGGGCGGTGCGTCGACGCCGGAACAGGACAATGTTGCCGATGCCGTCAATTTTTTTGGTGAGGTGTTATTGCGGTCTTTCGCAGGAGGGTGAAGACGATCTCGCGCCGATGGCGGAAGCCCAGGTGGATGTATAAGCGCAAGGCGCGTTCGTTTGCCAGGGACACATGTAGGAAAGGCGTGATACCCGCGGCGTGCTGACGGCGGCAAAGCCAGGCGATCAACTGCTGTGCATAGCCGTGACCGGTATGATCCGGGTGGGTGCAGATGGCGCTGAGCTCGCTGAAGCCGGTGAGCCGCATTCGTTCTCCGACCATGGCGACGAGGCGTCCGTCGCGGCGGATGCCGCAATAATCGCCCAGCTGTGGGGTGTCGGGAAAATAATAGCCGGGTTGGATATGGTTGATCAGCTTATACATTTCGGCTTTATCCGAGTCTTTCAGGAGAATGATGTCTTCCGTCGGCTGCGGCATGCAATGAAGGTTTTCCGGTGCCAGCAGCTGGGCGCAGGGCAATCCCCCTTCCACTGTCCAATTTGCGGGTAGAGAAGGCAGGGAACCGATAATATAGAAGGTTTCGCCGGGGGCGATAAATGGATCGAGGTCGTTGGCGCGGCCTTCGGGGGAAAATGCGGCAAAAGGCAGGATGCCCGGGAGGTAACGTTTGGCTCCGGGCCCACCCTGGGCAAATTGCGTTTGTACTGTTGTCAGTGCCGACCAGGACGGATTGTCTAATAAATTATCCATAATCCGGGGTCGTGTTATACTTTAACGAGGCTGGCCAGCAAGGGGCTGAAGTCGAGTGTATGGATCATGTCCCTGGTCAGACCGTGTCTTTTGCCAAGCCACGCGGCATCGTTGTAGGTGAGCCAGACGGTTGAATCGTCATGCGACCAGGCCAGGAGCTTTAGCGGCAGATCGAGGGCGGAGAGGGGATAGGCCTGCATGATGGGCGTACCTCCTTTGGGGTTGCCAAAGATGATCAGTTCTGTGGGGCTCAGATCGAGGCCGACCTTTTTTGCTTCTGCCTGTTGGTCGATACGGGCAAAGACCACGATACCCTTTGCGGACAGGAGTTGCTGGAACTGATCTATGGATTCTTTGACACTGTACTTGCTTTGTACAATGATAATCCCGTTGCCGGAAGCATTGTCTGACATATGAATAGTTTTTTGTAAAGCTATGACGTTGCTGGAAATTTAGGGTGTTTCTGGCATTATTTGTGCAATTTTCGGCTGGGTTCCTTTGGGCCTGTATTTGACATGTTTACTTTTTTGATCTTTCGTGTTTTTTTTGTGTTGTTTTTGGCGGCGGGTCCGCGCCCGGTCGCGATTGCCGCCGGGAGTCCGCGTCTAGTCGTGGCGTCTGCATCTATGTCCACTGATATTCTGCGATTTGTTAACCAGCACCGCCGGTCGATGGGGCTGCCCGGACTACAGGCTAATTCTTTTATTTCGTCGGTGGCGCTGGGCCACAGCCGCGATATGCTCACGGGGAGATCGCCTTTTGGGCACGATGGTTTTAAGGACCGCATCAACGAGATCAAGGGGCGGCTTGGGACTCTGCATGTGGCGGCCGAAAATGTCGCATCGGGGCCCATGAGTGCAAGGGAGGTGGTGGACGGGTGGCTGCACAGTCCGGGACACCGCCGCAATATCGAGGGGGACTTCAGGCTGACGGGCATTGGCGTGGCGACGGCGGCGAATGGGATGATCTACTTTACCCAGATATTTATCAAATAGCTTAAATTGCCTTTTATATGGCAGCGAAAACGATCATTTCGGTCAACAACCTTACAAAAAAATATGGCGATTTCGAGGCGGTGAAGGGGATCAGTTTCGATGTGCAGGAAGGTGAGATCTTTGGATTGCTTGGTCCCAATGGCGCAGGCAAGTCTACGACGCTCGAGATCATCGAAACGCTACGGGATAAGACAAGCGGGCAGGTCACCGTCGATGGCTTTGACCTTGACAAATATCCCGGCGAGATCAAGAAGATCATCGGCGTCCAACTGCAGACATCGGGTTATTATCCCGGTCTCAACCTTACAGAATTGATCGAACTTTTTGGCGGGCTCTATAACCGGACTGTTCGGCCGATGGACTTTCTCGATATGGTCAATCTGCGCGACAAGGCCAAGGCTAAGTTCAAGGAGTTGAGCGGAGGACAAAAGCAACGTTTCAGCATCGCCACCACCCTGATCAATCAACCCCGGATCATCTTCCTGGACGAGCCCACGACGGGTCTCGATCCCCAGGCCCGGCGCAACCTCTGGGAACTCATCAAGGACATCCGCAGCAAAGGGACTACCGTGATCATGACTACACATTATATGGATGAAGCCGAGATCCTTTGCGACCGGGTCGCTATTATCGACAGCGGCAGGATCATCGCCATGGAGTCGCCCGACCGGCTCATCGATAACCTGGTTGCATCTGGCTTCGAGCGCCCTAAGGAAGTCAAGCAGGCCAACCTGGAAGACGTGTTCATCCAATTGACGGGTCACACGTTGCGCCCCGAGAGTTAGCGCTTTGTGCCATTAACGATTGCTGCTGCGTGGGTAACCGATTCATAACAACAATACAACAACAATGAGCAGCACCACTACCCCAGATCTCCGCTATCCGATCGGGCACTATGAGCCCAAGCCCTATTCCGAGCATCTCAAACAGGAATGGCTAAACGATATCAAATTCCTGCCGCAGCTGCTGGAGAACGCCATTGTCAATTTGGACGAGGCGGAGATACAGACACCATATCGCGATGGCGGATGGACGATCCAGCAGGTCGTGCATCATGTGGCCGATAGCCATATCAATGCCTATTGCCGGTTTAAATTGGGATTGACGGAGGAGAAGCCCGCTATCCGCCCTTATGAAGAGAAGGCCTGGGCGCTGTTGAACGACGTACAAAATGTGCCCATTAATATTTCCATCACGCTGCTGTATGCATTGCATACCCGATGGTATTCGGTGATCAGCGATCTCACACTCGCCGAATGGGAAAGGATCGTTTATCATCCCGAAGCCGATAAGACGATGACCCTCTGGTATCTGCTGGGCAATTATGCCTGGCATGGGAAACACCATACGGCGCATATTACTTCACTGCGGGGGCGTAAGGGCTGGTAGGTCGTTAAAACATTTACATGAAAGATCTCAGTTGGAAGACGCTGTCTTCGGAATATGTTATCAGAGAAAAGTGGTTCACGATACGCAAGGATACTTGCGAGACGCAAGAGGGGAAGATCATCACGCCCTATTATGTTTATGAGTTCCCCACCTGGGTGATCGCCGTCGCGCTGACGAAGGATGGCCGGTTTATTCTCGAGCGGCAGTACCGGCATGCGGCCGGGGTTACGATCTACGAGCTGCCGGGTGGTTGTGTGGACGATACGGACCCTTCGCTGGAATTTGCCGTGCGGCGGGAGCTGCTGGAGGAGACGGGTTATAGTTTTAGCTCACTCGAATACCTGGGTAAGACCTCGGCCAATCCTTCCACCAACAGTAACTGGGCGCATATGTACCTGGCTACGGGCGGGGAACTCACGCGGGAGCAGCACCTGGACCCCAATGAGGAGATTGAAGTGTACCTGTATACGGTAGATGAGCTGCGCCAGCTGCTTCGGGAAGGCGGCATGGTTCAGAGCATGCATGTGGCAACGCTGTTCTATGCGTTGCAAAAGCTGGGATATTTTACGTTCTAACATAACGCGAGGCCGGCCCTTTGGGGACGGACGACAGCCCCGGGTGGCGTGCTGTCAGGACATAATCGGGCACCGACTGTCCGTAAACGAACAGTTGTACGAAGGGGTTCGTTGATTAAGTGAGTGGATGCCAATTTTTTATGAATGTGGCATCTCGTTCGCGGCTATTTTGGTAAAATTGCTGCATATGCTCCGCCATTACTTCCGCATCGCCATCCGCAACCTGGGCCGGCACAAGGTCCTGACGGTCATCAACATTTTGGGTCTCTCGCTGGGCCTGGCCTGTTTCTGTCTCATCCTGGTCTTTGCCGTCAACGAATTCAGTTACGACAACTGGCATGTCAAGGCAGGGCGTATCTACCGGGTCGACGAGACCTTTGTACGCAAGGATGGACAGACGGTGGGCACGTCGGGCGGAAACATGCCGGTGGGGCCTGCGTTCAAGCAGGACTTTCCCGACGTGGAGGATGCCGTGCGGATCTCCGCTTCCGACGAAAAGTTGATGAAGGGCAACAATGGGACCATGCGGCTGGACATGTCCTTTGCCGATCCGGGCTTCTTTACTATGTTTTCTTTTCCGCTGTTGTCTGGTGCTCCCGCGCAAGTACTCCTCGACCCGCACGATATCGTCGTGACCCGCAGCAAGGCGATCCAGCTTTTCGGTACGGCCGATGCCGTGGGCAAGACTGTGCAGGTCAAATTTGATACTATCTATCGGCCCTTCAGGGTGAGCGGCGTCGCGGCGGACCTGCCAAAGAATTCCAGCGTAACCTTTGACATCATGGGGAGCTTTGATTATCTGCTGTTATCCGATTCGAATCGTTTTCAGGATGTCAACAAATGGCACCGCACTTATGGTGATATGACCTGGCTGCTGCTCAAACCGGGCAGCAGCCTGATGGGTGACAGCAACAGGCTCCTGCAATTCCGCTGGAAACATATGCCGGATGAATTGGACATGTATCACAAGGACAAAAAGATCATGGCGCGGTACACCCTGCAACCACTGCTACAAGTGCATACCGATCCCAATATATTGGGTCCCGGTGTGGAACCCACTGATCCGGCGAATATCTGGATCCTGCTGGGTATTGCCGCGGGCATCCTGCTCATAGCCTCTATCAATTTCACCACCCTGGCCATTGCCAGAAGCGCGAGCCGGGCCGTTGAAGTCGGTGTGCGCAAGGTGCTGGGTGGTCATCGCTCGCAGCTGGTCCGGCAGTTCCTGGCCGAATCGGTGCTGCTCAGCGTTATCTCCACGATACTTGGGTGTCTGTTGGCGCTGACCTTACTGCCGTGGTTTAATGAATTGTCGGGCAAACAGCTTGATTTTTCATTCGTCGAACATCCGCAGTTGGTGTGGATGCTGGTAGGGCTGACTTTATTGGTTGGGCTCCTGGCAGGCTGTTATCCGGCGCTGGTGTTGTCGGGCTTTCGGCCGGTGGATGTCCTCAAGTCGCGCATCCGGCTCGGCGGCTCCAATTATTTTACCCGGTCGCTGGTGACCTTGCAATTCGTATTATCCATCGGGTTGATCATCGGAACAGTGATCATCCTGCGGCAGGTAAGCTTTATGCGGAACAAGGACCTCGGTCTTATCAAAGAAAACACGGTGGTCGTGCTTCCCCGCGACATCGATGCGGCAAAGGGTTATGAATTGCTGCGACAGAAGCTGGCCAGTGACCCGCAGGTTGCAGGGGTTACGGCGTCCGAACTCGGATTGGGCGAGGGGCGGGGAATGATGAATGATATGTATATGTTCAACGGTGTTGTCTCGAGCGTGATCGTCTATCCTGTGGCTACGAACTTCTTATCTGTGATGGGCCTGCACTTGTTGGCCGGGCGGGCATTCGATCCGACCATTACCTCGGATACCGTAAGTAATGTGGTTGTCAACGAGACGCTGGTGAGTAACTACCTGGGCGTGACGCCTGCCGAAGCCGTCGGTAAACAATTCAAGGGTTTAGGCGGCGGTGTGGAGCAATACAAGACCATTATCGGGGTTGTACGCGATTTCAACTTCGAGCGTCTGAACAGAACGGTGAGACCACAATTGTTTTATGTTCCTGCGCAGCTCAATCCGCGGGATTATTTTATCCACCTGCGGGGCGGCGATCCCACCGCAACGCTGAGGACGATCAGCGCCTTCTGGAAGGGTTTTGCGCCCGACGTCCCCCTGCGAACCAGTTTCCTGGATGAAGATCTGGACCGCTTTTACAAATCCGAGATGCGTTGGGGCAATATCATCGCCGCGGCCGGCGGTATCAGCATCTTCCTGGCTTGTATGGGGTTGTTTGGGTTGGCGGCGCTGGCGGCTATAAACCGCATAAAGGAGATCGGCATCCGACGTGTGCTTGGCGCCAGCGGTTTTGAGATCGTGGGTCTGCTGACAGGCGACTTTCTCCGGTTGGTGGTGGTAGCCTCACTGATCGCTTCGCCGTTGGCCTGGTACATTATGAATAAATGGCTGCAGCATTTTGCATACCGCATCGACGTCGATGGCTGGGTCTTTGCGCTGGTGGCGTTGGTGGCCCTGGCGATAGCATATATCACAATCGGGGTGCAGGCCTGGCGTGCGGCGCGGATCAACCCGATGGAGAACCTGAGGACGGAATAGCTACACCTCCGCCACGACGAAGACGCTCCCGCATACGACGATGAGGTCGAGTGGTTTGGCGTGGGCGCGGGCGGCGGCGAGGGCTTCCGGCACGGTAGGGTAGGGCCGGCCTTTTAATCCGGCGGCGCCAGCCTGGGCAGCGAGCTCGAGCTCGGTGAGGGCCCGGGGGATCTGTGCGCGGGTAAAATAGTATTGTGCCTGCGTGGGCAGCAGGGTGAGGATATGATCGATCGCCTTGTCTTTGACCATCCCGATAACGATATGCAGTTCTTCGTGGTCCGTGAGTTCTATCTGTCGCAGGAGTTGGCGGATGCCGTCTTCGTTGTGGGCGACGTCGAGGACGATGTCGGGGTGTTCATGAATGATCTCCCAGCGGCCGTGGAGTCCCGTGAGTTTTTTGACCTGTTTGAGCGCACGTTCAATTCGCTGTTGTGGGAGGTCCCAGCCCCGCGCGACGAGGGTGCGGACAGCTTCCAGCACCGTGAGCAGGTTCTTGAGCTGATAGATGCCGGTCAGGTCGAGGGTATAGAATTTTTTGTCATCGGCCAGGGGAGACACGGAGACTTCCGCCACCATGGTATGCCGTTGGTATTTCCAGTCCGCAATATAATGATGCTTGTCCGCAAAGCGGATCGGCGCCTGTTCTTCATGGGCCCGCTGTTCGAAAATGGGGGCCGTCTCGGATTGGTATTCTCCGACGACCACGGGTATGCCGGGTTTTATGATACCGGCTTTTTCCAGTGCGATCGCCGGGAGGGTGTTGCCGAGGAGGTTCATGTGGTCGTAACCGATATTGGTGATGACCGATAATTCGGGAGTGATGATATTGGTGCTGTCGAGCCGGCCTCCCAGTCCTACTTCTACGATGGCAATGTCGACCCGCTGTTGGGCGAAATAATCGAAAGCCATGACGACACTGATCTCGAAAAAGGAGGGATCCATGGTTTCGGAAAGGGGGCTGATGCGCCGGACGAAGTCGACGACGAAGTCTTCGCTGATGAATTCGCCGTTGACGCGGATGCGTTCGCGGAAGTCCTTCAGGTGTGGCGAGGTGTAGAGCCCGGTCTTGTAGCCCGCTTCCTGGAAGATGGCGGCCAGCATATG
>Ga0302325_10002488_pt1 | contig 44710 bp, 23 predicted proteins | sample Palsa_T0_2_FD_201948 | JGI IMG/M metagenome (GOLD analysis project Ga0302325, IMG submission 201948) | Peat permafrost microbial communities from Stordalen Mire near Abisko, Sweden - Palsa_T0_2 | ecosystem: Environmental > Terrestrial > Soil > Palsa > Peat permafrost | place: Sweden: Abisko... | reverse complement strand
CGCAGGCGCCTCGTCGGCTATGCGACCGGCGCTGTGACGGGCGAGGGCCTGCGCCAGAAGCTCCAGGCGCGTCTGCCCGACTACCTGGTGCCTTCGGCCATCGTCGTCCTAGAATCCCTGCCCCTGACGGCCAATGGCAAGATCGACCGGGCCGCTCTCCCCGCGCCGGACTTCGGCGCAGAAGCGGGCGAGGGACACACCGCCCCGCGCGACGACCTGGAGCGCGAGATCGCCGCGATCTGGTGCGCCGTGCTCGGCCTGGGGCGCGTGGGCGTCCACGACAACTATTTTTCCGTCGGCGGAGATTCGATCGGCGCCATCCAGGTGGCGAGCCGGCTCAAGCGCGCGGGGTGGAAGGTGGATGTGCGGGATCTTTTTCAATACCCGACGATCGCCGACCTGGCGCGGTCGCTGCAGGGCGCGGGGCACCGCGGCCCGGCCGAAGTGGACCGGGCGCGGGCGGTCGCCTCCGGCCCGCTGCCGCTGACGCCGGCGCAAGCCTGGTTCTTCGAGCGGCACCGGGAGGATCGCGATCACTTCAACCAGGCGATCCTCCTGCGGGCCCGGGAACGGCTGGAGGCCTCCGCGATCGCCGCGGTCGTGGGCCGGCTCTGGGAGCATCACGATGCCCTGCGCACGGTCTTTGCCCTGGAGGCGGGGAGGGCCTCCGCGCGTATCGCCGAGCCCTCGGCGAGCCCGAACTTCGAATCGATCGATCTGATCTCTGCCGCCGACCCGGAATCGGCCCGGCTGGAGCACACGGAAAAGGCGCAGGGCGGCTTCAATCTGGCGACCGGACACCTTTTCCGCGCCGTCCTCTATCGTCTGCCCGCCGGCGACCGGCTGCTGCTCCTCGCCCATCACGCGGTGGTGGATGGCGTTTCCTGGCGCATTCTCATCGAGGACCTGGAGCTCGGCCTGCGCCAGCTCGGACGAGGCGAACCCATCGACTTCGGCCCCAAGACCGACCCGGTGCGGCGCTGGACCGAAACGGCGGCGCTGGCCGCCGGGGATGACGCGGAAGCCGGCTGGTGGAACGAGCAGGCCGCGCTCGCGGCGCCGCCCTGGCCGGCCGCTCCCGGGGGGGGAGGGAACTCCTTTGGCGACGCGCGCACGATCGAGACGAGCCTCGACGAGGCGACGACGCGCACCCTGCTGACGGCCGCGCACCAGGCCTATCACACCGAGATGAACGATCTCCTGCTGACCGCCCTCGCCCGGGCGCTCGGGCGCCGGCAGGGCGGCGGGGCGGTCCGTCTCGCGCTGGAAGGGCACGGCCGCGACGACCTCGGCGCCGGCCTCGCGCTCGACCGCACGGTCGGTTGGTTCACCAGCCTGTTCCCGGTCGTGCTGCCGCTGGCGGGCGACGACCTCGGCGGCAACATCCGGCAGGTCAAGGAGGCGCTCCGCGCCCTGCCGCGCAAGGGCCTGGGCTTCGGCCTGCTGGCCTTCCTGCGCTCCGCGGAGGAGCGTCCGCCGGCGGCCCGCGCCCCTTGGCCGCGCGTCAGCTTCAATTACCTCGGCCAATGGGGCGAGGAAAGCGGCGGCCTGCTCGCCTTCGCCGATGAATCCTCCGGCCGCCCCATCGGCCCGCGCGCGGCCCGGCAGCACGAGATCGACGTCGGAGCGATGGTGGTGCGCGGACGGCTCGGGCTGTCGGTCACCTACCATCCCGGCCGGCTGGAGCCGGCTGCGGCTGAGGCGCTGCTCGCCGATTTCCGCCGCGAGCTCGCGGCGGTGATCGCGTTCGGCGCGGGCCGCGCCCTGGCCGAGAAGACGCCCGCCGATTTCACCTCCCGCGTCTTCACCCTGCCGGCCTATGACGCCTTTTTGCGGGCCCAGGGGTGGAGCGCGGCGACCGTGGAGGATGTCTGCCGGCTGTCGCCGATGCAGGCGGGCCTGCTTTTCCAGGCGGCCTTCGACACGGATTCGTCCGCTTATTTCATCCAGATGGCGTACCGCATCCGGGGACGGCTGGTCCCGGAAATCTTTGCCCGGGTCTGGACGGAGCTCGCGCGCCGCCATGCGATTTTGCGGACCTCGTTTGTGCACGAGGGCCAGACGACCCCCGTGCAGGTGGTTTGGCGGGAACGCGCGCCCGAGATCGCGGTGGCCGACCTCCGCGGCCGGGCTGCCGTCGCCCAGGAGCGCGACATCGCGGCCTACCGCCGCCAAGACCTGGACCGCGGGTTCGACCTGGCCCGCGATCCCCTCGTCCGCATCGGCCTCTTCCAACTGGAGGACGATCGCTTCCAGGTAGTCTGGAGCTACCCGCACGTGCTGATCGACGGCTGGAGCCTCGGCGTGGTCCACCGCGATCTGCTGCAGCTGTACGCCGCGCTGGCCGCCGGAAAAACGCCCTCCCTCCCGGCGCCCGTTCCCTACCGCGACTACATCCGGTGGCTGGAGGGTCGCGATGCGCCGGCGTCCCGGAGATTTTGGACGGGCTACCTCGGGGACTACGAGAGGATTGCCTCCGTGCCCCGGCTGCTCCCGCCGGCCGACGACGCGGCCTACGACTACGCGGAGCATATCCTGGATCTCGGGCCGGAGCTCAGCGCGCAGCTGCGCGAGGCGGCCGCGCAAGCGGGCGTCACGCTGGCGACCTTCGTGCAGACGGCCTGGGGGGTGGTGCTGGCGCGCTACAATCGCACGGACGACGTCGTGTTTGGGGGCATCGTGTCCGGCCGTCCGTCCGGCCTGCCCGGAGTGGAGGACATGGTGGGGCTTTTCATCTGCGCGGTGCCCGTGCGGGTGCGCCCGCGGCCCGGCATGGCCGTCGCCGAACTGGCCCGGGAGGTGCAGGCGGGAGCGCTCGCCGCGGATCCCCACCACCACTTGCCGACGGCGGAGATCCAGGCCCTGACCCCCCTGGGCGCGGCGCTCTTCGACCACGTGGTGATCATTGAGAATTATCCCGTGGATCGGGAGCTGACCCGGCCCGGCCAGCCCGGCGGCGGCGCCTGGACGATCGAGGACGTCGAGGCTCACGACCGCACCCACTACGATTTTGACCTCACGGTCATCCCCGGCGATACGCTCGTCCTCAAGTTTGAGCATAACCGCGAGGTCCATCCTGAAGCCCAGATCGCGCGGATCGCGGCACACCTGCGCACCGTGTTCACGCAGATCGCCCGCCGGCCCCAGCTCCTGATCGGCGACCTTGCCCTGCTGCCGGCCGGGGAGGAGAGGCAGGTTTTGGTGGAATTCAACGCCACCGCAGCCTCCCTTCCGGCCGGGGCCACGCTGGTCGATCTCCTGGAGGAGCAGGCCGCGCGCGCGCCCGGCCGGACCGCGATCATCGGCGGAGAGCAGCGCCTGACTTATGGCGGGCTGCACCGGCGGGCCAATCAGCTGGCGCATCACCTCCGGCGGCTGGGCGTCGGCCCGGAGACGACGGTGGGCCTCTGCGTCGACCGCTCGCCGGACATGTTCGTCGGCGTCCTCGGCATCTGGAAGGCGGGCGGCGCCTACGTGCCGCTCGATCCGCTCTATCCTCCGGAGCGGCTGGCCTTCATGCTCGAGGATTCGGGCGTGCGCGTGGTCGTGACCCAATCGGCCCTGGCGGATCGGTTCGAGGGCCCGGGACTCCGCGTCGTCCAGATCGATGCCGACGCGGCGGGGATTTTCGGTGAGCCGGAGCGCGCGCCCGCCTCCGTCCTCCTGCCAGCCAGCCTGGCGTACATTATCTACACGTCGGGTTCCACCGGGCGGCCCAAGGGCGTGATGGTCGAGCACCGTTCGCTCGTGAACGCGGCGATCGGCTGGCGCCGGGCCTATGGCGAGGAGGTCCTGCGGGAAGCCATGCTGCAGATGGCGAGCCTCTCCTTCGACGTGTTTGCCGGAGACCTGGTCCGCGCCCTCACCAACGGCGGCTGCCTCGTAATCTGCGGCTCCGAGGAACGCCTCGATCCGGCCGCCCTTTGCGGCCTGCTGGCGCGCCACCGCATAGCGCTCTTCGAATCGACGCCCGGCCTGATCCTGCCGCTGATGGAGCACGCGCGCCGGCAGCAGGCGGACCTCAGAGCTCTGCGCCTGCTGATCCTCGGATCCGACACGCTGCCAGCCGCCGAGTACCGGCGGCTCGTGGCGGACTTCGGGGCGAGCCGCCGCGTCATCAACAGCTACGGCGTGACCGAGGCGACGATCGACTCCTGCTTCTATGAGGACGGGACCGGCGGGGCGGGGGCCGGCGCCTCGGCCCCGATCGGGCGTCCCCTGGCGAACACCCGGCTCTACGTGCTCGATGAGCGGAGCGCAGCCGCGCCGATCGGGGTGGCGGGCGAACTTTACATCGGCGGCGAGGGCGTGGCGCGGGGCTATCGCAACCGTCCAGAACTGACCGCGGAGCGCTTTATCGAGGCGGACGTCGCCGGACAGCGCCAGCGGCTCTACCGCACGGGCGACCTCGCGCGCTGGCGGCCCGACGGCAATCTGGAATTTCTCGGCCGGGGCGACGGCCAGGTGAAGGTGCGCGGGTTTCGCGTCGAGCTGGGCGAAATCGAGGCCCGCCTGCGCGCGCATCCGGCCCTCCGCGAAGTGGCGGTCATCGTCCGCCCGATCGGGGCGAACTCCGAACTGGTCGCCTATCTGGTCTGCGACGGCGCGTGGGATCCCGCCGCGCTGCGCCGGCACGTGTTGGCGGCGCTGCCGGAACCCATGGCTCCGTCGCACTGGGTGCGTCTGGACAAGATGCCGCTCTCGCCGAACGGGAAGGTGGACCGCCGGGCCCTGCCGGCTCCCGGGGAGGATGCCGCATCCCGCAGCTCCGCCTTCGTGGCCCCCCGGGACGCCGCCGAGGAGACCCTGGCCCGGATCTGGCGGGAAGTGCTGCAGGTCGAGCGCATCGGCGTGCACGATAATTTCTTCGAACTGGGCGGCCATAGCCTCAAGGCCATGCAGGTCGTCTCGCGGATCCAGCAGGAGCTGGGCGTGAAGCCCGCCCTGCGCGCCTTCTTCCAGCAGCCGACCGTTGCCGCGCTCGCCCGCCAACTCGGGTCGGCCCGGGTGGAGGCCCTGGCGGCCGTCCCGCCGGCGCCCGCGCAGGATCACTACGAACTTTCCTATGCGCAGCAGCGGCTCTGGCTGGCGCACCGGCTGGGCGGCGCCTCGGCCTACAACATGCCGGAGGCCTATCGGCTCGAGACGGAGATCGACGCCGCGGCGCTCGAGCAGGCGTTTCGCCTGCTGGTGGCGCGCCACGAGGCGCTGCGCACCGCTTTCATCGAGGTCGACGGGGAGCCGCGCCAGCGGATCCTGCCTGCGGTGCCTTTCCACCTCACCCGCCTCGACCTCAGCGGCGATCCCCGAGCGGAGGAGCGCGCCCGCGCCTACGCCGACCGCGAGGCGGCCGCGCCCTTTGACCTGGCGTGCCCTCCGCTGCTGCGCGCCGCGCTGCTCACCCTCGGACCGCGGCGCGCCGTCTTCCTGTTCACGATGCACCACATCGTCGGCGACGGCTGGTCGGGCAACGTCCTCTACCGCGAGGTGTTCGCTCTCTATGCCGCGGCGCGGCGCGGCGCGCCGGACCCGCTGCCGCCGCTGCGCATCCACTACAAGGACTTTGCCGTGTGGCAGAAGGCCCGCGGCTTCGAAAACGACGAGCGCTACTGGCTGCAAAAGCTGGCCGGGGTGCCCGCAACTCTCGCTCTGCCCTACGATTTCACACCGGGCGAGGAGCGCGATTTTCGCGGGGATGCGGTGACGGGCGAGATCGACGAAAACACCGTGGCGGCGCTGCGGCGGCTGGCGCTCACCCGGAAGACGACCCTGGCGAATGTCGTCCTGGCGGTCTTCAAGCTCCTGCTCTTCCAGCTCACCAAGCGGGAGGACCTCTGCATCGGCGTCAGCGTCGCCAATCGCAGCCACCCCGATCTCGAGAGCCTGATCGGCTTCTTTGTGAACATCCTGCCGATCCGCGTGCGGCTGGACGAAGCCATGGAATTCGACGTGCTGCTGGCCGAGGTCGTCGCCGCCTGCGAGGAGGCCTTCGAGCACCAGGATTATCCCTTCGATCTGCTCGTGCAGAAGCTGAACCCCGCCCGCGCCGCGAACCGCCAGCCGCTGCTCAACGTCATCTACGCCTTCCAGAATTTCGCCGACGTCCACGTGGCGGCTCCCGGAGGGGGGGATCGCGCCGGCGAGGCGGAAGCCGGCCGAACGCAGGTGCGGGCCTTCGAGCACGCGTTCAAGACCTCCAAGTTCGACCTGACGCTCTTCGTGTCCGATGCCGGCGGAAAGCTGCAGCTCACCCTCGAATACGACACCGGACTCTTCCGGGCGGAGACGGCCGCGCGCTACCTGGCCCTCCTGGCCCGCTTTGCCCGCGCGGTCGGGGACCGTCCGGCTTCGCCATGAAACTGGGCGATTTTCAACTCGTGGACGAGGCGCCGGAGCGGGCATCGCTGCGCGCGCAGGTCGACGCTTTCAATCGCAACGCGACCGCTTATCCGCGGGACAGCACGGTCCACGCCCAGTTCTCCCTCTGGGCCGCGCGCACCCCGGAGGCCCTGGCCGTGCTCGATGGCGAGGCCCGCGCCACCTACGGCGAGGTGGAGCGGCGCGCCAACCAAATCGCGCATTTTCTCCGCGCGCAGCAGCTGGCGCCCGAGGGCTTTGTCGGCGTGATGGTGGACGGAGCCTTCGACCTGGTCACGGCGCTGCTCGGCATCCTCAAGGCGGGCGGCGCCTATCTGCCCCTCGACCCTGATCTGCCCACGGCCCGGACCGAGCACATGCTGCGCGACACCCGGGCCCGGGTCCTGATCGGCGGCAGGCGCCATATCCGGCAGCTCAACCGCCTGCAGTGGGAGTGCCCGGACCTGGCGGTGCTGCTCGCCCCCGACAGCCGGGACGTGCACGGCGAGTCCGAGGGGATCGGCGAATTCATGCGCGAGGAGGTCTGGGACTATGCCGGGCGCGGGACCTTCGACGACATTTCGGGCGGCGGCTGGAAGAGCAGCTTCACGGGAGAATGGCTCAGCCGGGAAGTGATGGACGCGTACGGCGACAATATCCGCCGGAAGCTGGCCCCGCTGCTCACCCCCCGCTCGCGCGTGCTGGAGATCGGCTGCGCCTCGGGCATCAGCATGTTCCGGCTCGCTCCGTTGGCGGGTTATTACCACGGCACGGATCTCTCCGCGGAGATGCTGAAATGGTCCCAGCGCGAGATCGGGCGGCGCGGCCTGGCCAACGTGCGCCTGCAGCACCTGCCTGCGCACGAGATCGGCCGGATCCCGGAGGACAACTTCGACTTGGTGGTCATCAACAGTGTGCTGCAGTGCTTCAGCGGGCACAATTACCTGCGGGGGGTGCTGCGCCAGGCGATCGATCTCATGGCCGACGAGGGCGTGATCTTTCTCGGCAACGTCTGGGACCAGGAGCTCAAGGCGGCATTCATCCGGGAGCTGGCCGAATTCCAGCGGACGCATGCCGGCGGAGAATACCGCACCAAGACCGACCGGTCGGAGGACCTCTTCGTGGCGCGCGGCTTTTGGGAGGACTTGCGGGCGGACTGGCCCGAGATCGCCGAGATCACCTACTCCCCGATGCTGGGGCGGGCCGAGAGCGAACTTTCGCGCTTCGGCTATGACGCGATCCTGCGCATCCGGAAAAAGGCGCCCGCCCCCGCCGGACCGCGGGCGCGCCGGAAATTCCAGTTCGACGAGCGCGCCCTGGTGCACGGGCTCGCGGCGGGCGCGCTTCCGGCTGGCGATCCGCGCGGGCTGGCTTACGTGATCTACACCTCGGGGACGACCGGACAGCCCAAGGGCGTGCTCGTCGAGCACCGGAGCATCCTTCGGCTGGTCCTCGAGACCAATTATGTGCGGCTGGGTCCGGCGGACCGCATCCTCATGACCGGAGCCCTTTCCTTCGATGCCTCGACCTTTGAGATCTGGGGCGCGCTGCTCAACGGCGGCGCCCTGTGCCGTCCGCCGGAGCGCGGCGTGCTCGACGCCGGGGTGATGCGGCGCCTCATCCGCGAGCAGGGCATCACCACGCTCTGGCTGACCTCGAGCCTCTGCAATCAGCTGGCCGACGCCGACCTCGGGATCTTCACGGGATTGCAGCGCCTCCTGACGGGCGGCGAGAAGCTCTCCGCGCCGCACATCAACCGGATCCGCGCCGCCCATCCCGCGCTGAACGTCATCAATGGCTACGGGCCGACGGAGAACACCACCTTCACCGCCTGCCATGCGATCGACCGTGACTATCCCGCGGACATCCCGATCGGCCGGCCGATCGCCAACACGCAGGTCCATATCCTCGACGCAAATCTGGCGCTGGTGCCCCCGGGCGCGGCGGGGGAGATCTGCGCGGGCGGCGACGGGCTGGCCCGGGGTTACCTCAACGACGAGGCGCTGACGCGGGAGAAGTTCATCGCGCATCCCTTCCGGCCGGGGGAGCGGCTTTACCGCACGGGCGACCTCGGTCGCTGGCGGGACGACGGCGTGCTGGAATTTTCGGGCCGCCGGGACCACCAGGTGAAGATCCGCGGCTTCCGCATCGAGCCCGGGGAGATCGAGAGCCGGCTTCGGCAGCACGAAGGCGTGCGGGAGGCGGCGGTGGTGGCGCGCGATCTGGGGGAGACGGGGCTGACGCTCGTGGGCTACGTGGCGGCTCGGACCGCGCTCGACGAGGAGGCGCTGCGCGCGCATCTCGCCCGGACGCTGCCCGATTACATGATTCCCTCCCGTTGGGTGCGGCTGGAGGCGCTGCCGCTGACGCCGAATGGCAAGGTGGACCGCGCGGCGCTGCCGGCGCCGGACCGGGCCGGCTCGGCCGGCCGGAGCCTCGTCCCGGCGGCGACCGAGCTGGAACGCCAGCTCGTCCTGATTTGGGAGGAGGTCCTCGGCCGCAAGGGGATCGGTGCGACCGAGAACTTCTTTGCAGCGGGGGGCCACAGCCTCAAGGTCACGAAACTGGCGGCGCTCATCCGGCAGCGGCTGGGCGCGGAGGTCCCGCTGACCGCCGTCTTCAAGGCCGCCACGGTGCGGGACCAGGCCGACTATCTCCTCGAGGCCGCCCGCTTCGGCGCTCCGGGGATCGACGAACCGCTGGTGCCGCTCAACCACGTGGAAAATCCCGCGGGCCGGATCTTCCTCTTTCCGCCCGGGACGGGCGACGCGCTCGGCTACCTGCAGCTCGCCGAGCAACTCCGGCCGCATGCCTGCTTCGGCTTCAATTTTCTGGAGGCGGAGAGCCGCCTGCGCGACTACGCCGACCTGATCGAGGCCGCGGGCCCGCCCGCCCCTCCGGTGCTCTTCGGCTTCTCCGCCGGCGGCAACCTCGCCTACCATGTCGCGGGCGAACTCGAGGCGCGCGGCCGGCGGGTCGCGGCGGTGATCCTGGTCGACTCCGGCCAGGTCTTGCGTCCGATCGTGTTCCCCCCGGGCGAGGCCGAGCGGGTGACGGCGGATTTTCTCGGCCACGAAAGCGTCCAGCCCTACGTGGCCACGCCGGTGCTCTACGAGAAAGCGGCGCGGCGGATCGCCCGCTATTACGACTACATGGCCCGCACGATCGACCGGCACGTGATCGCCGCGGATATCCACCACCTCGTCTCGGGCGAGCCGGGCGACCATTGCGACGGGGAGGGCCGGCTCATCGTCAGCCGCGGGGGCTGGTCCGGGCTCACGCGCGGCCGCTACGCGGAGGCCCTTGGCGCCGGCGATCACCGGCACATGCTGATGCCGCCCCATCTGGCGGCCAACGCGCAATGGCTGGGCCGGGTCTGCCAGGAAATTTTTCGGGACTCAGGGACGCCTTTGCGCTAGCCTTCCGCCGATGAACATCTTCCAACGCAGGGAATCCGAGGTGCGTTCCTACGTGCGCTCGTTCCCGGTGGTGTTCGAACGGGCCAGCGGCGCCCACCTCTACGACCGGGAGGGCCGGGCCTACCTCGACTTTTTCTGCGGAGCCGGCGCGCTCAACTACGGCCACAACCCCGCGGCGATGAAACGGGCCCTCATCCGCTATCTCGAGGAGGAGGGGGTCGCGCACAGCCTCGACATGGCCACGGTGGCCAAGCAGCGCTTTCTGGAGCGGTTCGAGACGGTGATCCTGCAGCCCCGGGGATTCGACTACAAGGTGCAGTTCACCGCCCCCACGGGCACGAACGCCGTCGAGGCCGCGCTCAAGCTCGCGCGCAAGGTCAAGGGCCGCGGCAATGTCATCGCCTTCTCGCAGGGCTATCACGGGCTCAGCGCCGGGTCGCTGGCGGTCACCGCCAACCAATACTACCGCCATGAATCGTGGATCAACCGTCTCAATGTCTCGTTCCTGCCCTACGACGGTTATCTGGGCCCGGGCGTGGACACGATGGATTACCTCCGCAAGGTGCTGGACGATTCCAGCAGCGGGGTGGACAAGCCGGCGGCGGTGATCGTCGAGACCGTCCAGGCCGAGGGGGGGGTGAACGTCGCGTCGCGGCGCTGGCTGCAGGACCTGGCGGCGACCTGCCGGGCGCACGGCATACTGCTGATCGTCGACGACATCCAGGTCGGCTGCGGGCGCACAGGGACCTTCTTCAGTTTCGAAGCCGCGGGCATCGTGCCGGACATGGTCCTCCTCTCGAAATCGATCAGCGGGTACGGGCTGCCGATGGCGCTCGTGCTCCTCCGGCCCGAGCTCGACCAATGGAAGCCGGGCGAGCACACCGGGACCTTTCGGGGCAACAATCTGGCCTTCGTCGCCGCCGCCGAGGCGCTGCGCCACTGGGAGACGCCGGCCCTGGCGGAGGCGGTGGCGCAGCGCGGAAAGTTCCTGGAAAAGGGCCTGCGCGACATCGCCGCCGCGTTTCCCGAACTGCGGGCCAAGGTGCGCGGGGTGGGGATGATCTTCGGCCTGGAATTCGCCGATCCCGCTTCGTGCGCGGCGGCGGCGCGCGAAGCCTTCGCCCGCGGTCTCATCATCGAGACCTGCGGCTCCCGCAAGAACGTGCTGAAGTTCCTCCCTCCCCTCACCAGCGACGAGCCGACGCTCGAGTCGGGGCTTTCCATCGTCCGGGAGGCGATCCAGGCCACCCTGGCGGCGACGGTTACGAAGTAGCGAGGCGGCGCAGCACCAGGACGACGCCAGGTTCGTCGGCGTCGAGCAGCGGAGGCAGCTCGTCCAGGAGGCGGGCCGCGGGGTGCGAGGAAAAATTTGCGAGATAGAGGCCGAGCCGGTCCTGATTGACTCCGCCGAGACACGCCAGCGCCACCGGAGCGCCCGCCGACCAGGCGGCCGCATCGGTGGCGGCGCCCGAGGCCTCGCTTCCCCCGCGCCACCATTCGAGCTGGCTGTCCTGCCAGCGCACGACGGTCAATTGCTTCAGCCGGAAAAGGCTCTGCGTCTCGGCTGCCGCCGCGGCCAGCGGTTGCCGGACGAGGGCATCGGCCAGAAAGGAGGAGGCGGCGCGGGCGCGCACCGTGGGCCCGAGTTCGCCCGCGGAGCCATCCACTCCCGCAAAGGCCGCGCCGCCCGAGGGTCCCAGCGCCAGCGCCCCCGCGAAGGCCGGCGGCGACGGAGCGCCAACCGAAAGCCACGCCGCCTCGGCTCCGGCGCCGGACCAGGCCGCGGGCGGCTGCAATGCGCGCCGATAGACGGCCGCTAATCCGCCTTCGCTGCGATAGGTGTCTCTTTCGACGAGGGTGCGGCGCCCCTTTTCGACCGTTTCGCCGAGCACGCTGTGCATCACGCCGAAGGTGTTGCCCAACTCGGCCACCTCCCGGATCACGCTGCCGGTCTCATCATGAGAGAACGCGGGCGCTCCGATCTTGTCGACCGCCTCCCCCAAGCGGAGGATCGGGCGGCGGATCAGCCAGCCGAGGACGGCTGCGACCGCCAGCCCGACCACGACGGCCAGGAGGGCATCGACCTCCATGTCGTGCCGGATGGACGCCCGTTCGCGCAGATAGGCATCGGCGGAGATCTCCACTCCGACCACGGCCGCGCCCCCCGCCGTGCGCGCGACCATGGGCAGCAGGGCATGACCGTCAGCCGTGACCCGCAGCGTGAGCGGACGCACCTCGGCGCTCCCGAGTTCCTGCCAGGCGGCGGCTCCGGGCGACGGCGTCCCGGCCGGGGCGGTGTCGGCCAGGACGCGGCCGGAACCCGCTTCGAGCAGGAAGAAGCGCTGCACAATGGCCCAGCGCCCGAGCCGGGACCACACCGCACCCAAGCGGGTCTGGGCCAACGGCGTGCCTCCCTTGAGCGCAGCCACGTCGGCGGGCTCGATGAATTCCGCGAGCGTGACCGCCAAACCGCGCGCCCTGTCATCGAACGCCAGACGGACGACTTCCGTTTCCAGCCAATGCGCGACGCCGGCGCCGACGGCGCCGACGCCAAGGAAGAGCAGGGTGACGAAGAGAAAGATCTGGCGGCGGATCGTCATGGGGAGGCGGCCGGGAGGCCGTGTTCGCCCAGCTCGATCAGCCCGAGCACGAACTCCGGGCATTCCCGGGCGAGGGTGAAAAAGTGATGCCGGCCGATGGCGAGGAGCCGGGCGCCGGCGACGCGGTCGGCGAAGAGCGGCTCGGCGGGGGCGTTGTGGAGTAGCGAGGCCACCCCGGCGATCGGCCCCGCCGCCGTCCCCTGGGAATCCACCGCCTGGCCATCCGTGACAACGAGGAGCTGCGTCAGCGGGATCTCGCCAGGATGAATCACCGCGCCCGGCGCGTACGAGCGGGGCCGGGCGACTTCCGCGAGCAGGGCGAGCTCGTCGGCGGCCAGGCGATCAAAGGGCTGCACGCTGCGCAGGGCGAAGAGCTTCTCGAGCAGCGTGGGGACGTAGGCCGGGGACGAGGGGCTGCTCATGGGGACGAGGAGACGCAAATGACGGCGAAGGTCCGGGGGCCCTTCTCGGCTGCGCCTGTCCGCCACGCGGCGAGAAGGGCTGCGGCCCGATCGGCGGGGAAGGCCGCCGGCAGGGCCTTGAGAGGCGCCCCCGGACCCGCCAGGATGAGCGCCTCGCCCGGCCCGGGCCGCAAGGGAGCGGCGAAGTCCGGCGCAGCGATTTCCAGACACCGCCCGCCGCTGCCGCGCCGAAACAGCAGGCCCGGAGCGCGCACACAGGCCTGGAGGCCGGCGGGGGTGAGCAGCGCCCAGGCGGAGACTTCCGCGAGAAAGAGCTTTTCCAGCGCGGCGCCCAAGCCGGCCGGGTCGGAGTCGTGCCGGCCCAGCAAGGCCTCGGCCGTCACCGCGATTTCAGCGCGCCGGGCCGCCGCTCCCAGCGGGTCGACGGAAGGATGCGCCATCCAGGCCAGAGTCCGGTCCGCGGCCTGGACGGCGCCGCCGGTCGGCCAGGGGCCGGTCTGGCGCGGACCCAGCACGCCCCACGCCCAGGGCGCTCCCGGGGGCGCGGAGGGAACGAGGGGCGCCAGGTGGGCCAGCCGCTCGGCGAGAGCCGCGCGATCGCGGGCCTCCTGCCGCACCGACAGGGTTTCCTGCAGGTCCTGCGACTCCCGGCCCAACATGGCCGCGGCCACGGTGAAGCGCTGGGCGAGATGGCGCAGCTCACGCGGGCGCGCGATCTCGGCCCGTTGGGAATAGTCGCCCGCAGTCGCGCGCAGGGCCGCGGTCCGGATCACGTGCAGCGGATCGGTGAGCCCTCGCGCGATCGCCCAGGTTAGCGCGCCGCCCAGGATAAGCAGAGCCGCGCCCAAACCGAAGGTGATGACGAGGGCGCGCCGGAGCTGGAATTGGATGGTGCCGGCGTTCACATCGGCTCCCGCCATGCCGACGGGCCGCCCCTGGCTGTTGAAGATCGGGGCAAACGCGCTCTTGAGAATGCCCCAGGGCGGCCAGGGCACGATGTCGCTCACATAGAAGGAGCCTTCCGTCATGAGGCGTTGGACGCCTTCCACTTCGGCCTCGCGGACCGTGTCCGTGCTGAGGAGGGGCGAATGGAACTTCCCGACCGTCCCGTCCAGGCCATTGATGATGTGGTCCCGCCCCTGCACGATCTGCGTGTAGAGATAGGTGAGGTTGGCGCGGGCCATGATCCGGGTCATCGGCGTCACGTAGCGGGCATAGACCGGGCCCTGCTCCTGGCCGAATGCGGCCAGGAAGCCCTTGGTCGAGACGAGGCCCGTGTCGCGGTCGATCCGGGCCAGGGAGGTCGATGTGCCCAGGAGTGTTTGCACATCCGGATCGTACACCAGCGTCTGCAGCTCGGCCGGCTGGGGAGGGCTGGCGTCGGCCGGATCCGCTTTTTCGAGCACGAGCTTCTTCCTGGTTCGGATCGCGGCATTCGTGGGGTCGATCTCGAGCAGCTCGTTGCCAAACTCACCCAGGCCCCAGAGCACCTGGCGCTGGCTGTCCCAAGTGAGGTCGCGGAGCTTCTGCGCCGACGGGCCCACCTCCGTGATCTCCTTGGTGTTGAGGTCGATCCTCCGCAGGGTGCGGCCGGCCGCGTACATGACATGGCGGGCCATATCCGTGGCCAGGGCATAGAGGGGCGGCGGCAGGTCGAAGGCCTGGGTGGCCCGGCCGGTGGAGGTGAGAAAGCGCTGGACGTGGCCCGCCGCGTTGTCGACGAGGTAGAGCTCCCCGCCGACGACGCCGTTCGTGATGTTGTTGATGTCGGGAGACACCGCGATGCCGGTTTCCTCGGCCAGGCCATCGGTCGGTCGGATCTTCAGGAAACGGTGCTCGGAAGAGTCCAGGCCCCAGAGCGCGCTCGCGGCTGGGTCGCGCGTGAGGCTGCCGAGCGGCAGCGGCTCGACCAGCCGCTCGTGGTCGGCCGGATCGATGAAGGCCGCCGTGGTCGTGCTGATCGCGGCCAGCTTGCGGTCGAAGCCGGTGAGGATGAAAGCGTGCAGGCGGGCGTAGGTGAGAATGGCATAGGCGACGATGAGCAGGCCGAGGGCGGGCAGGAGGATCGCGAGGAGCCAGCCTTGCAGCGCGAGAATCGGGGCGCGGCGGCTCATGCGGCGAGCTTTTGCCCGAGCAGGGCGAGCGCGAGCTCCGGGAAGATTTCCGCACAGCGGCGCAGAACCGCGGCGGGCAGGAAGAGCGCCGCGAGGTCGGTGGCGGCGGTCAGGGTGTCCGCCGCCCGGCGCGCGCCGCGCAGGGCCTCCACCCCCGCGACGGCGCCCGCCCCGAGCGGCGCGGTCCGGTCGCCCGCGCGCACGGCGCCGGCGAGGATCAGCCAGGCGCCCGGCAGCTCCCCCCCGCGGCCGCAGAGCACGGCTCCGCGGGGCACCGCGACCTGCCGCACGCGCGGCGTCAGGAATTCAAAATGCGAATACAGGTAGACGGAAAAATCCTGCGCGGAGATGAGGGCGAACGCCACTTCGGCGGGGGTCAGCGGACCGGCGCGGTCCGCCGGACCGGAGCGGCGCTCCAGAAAGCCGAGGAGGGTCTCCGCCAGCAGGGGAGCGGGCTTTTGCACGAGCTGCGCCAGCACGCGCTCCCGCCCCTCGGCGTCTCCGGCCGCCAGGAGCGCCTGCGCCGCCGCCGCCGTCGCGAGGGGATAGCCCGATTCGAGCGTGTCGATCAGCACCTGGCGGGCATCGGGCTCCCGCGCGATCCCCTGGGCCCGCCCGAAGGCCACCTGGGCCGCGATCGGCCGGCCGTCGAGCAGCGGCGCCAGGAGGGCGAAGGTCGCCCGGGAGCAGGCCTGCTCGACCGCCTCGATGGCATAGCCGTGATCCTTGGACTGGCCGCTGCTCAGCGCCGCCAGCAGGGCCTCGAAATTGGGCAGGCGGCCGGCGACCGCGAGTGTCTCTAGGATGAACTCGACCTTCCCGGCGGAATACTCCCGGCAGCGGCGGATGAGCACGGCGTGGCCGGCCTCGGTGGCCGGGCCGCGTCCGTCCTGCGTCAAGACCAGATAGATGGAGAGCACCGTGTAGGCGCGCCGCGCCGCCTGCTCCACCAGCGGCGTGGCGAGGAGCTGCATCTGGGGCAGCGCGAGCTGGCCGAGCGCGCGCAGCGCCACGGAGCGCCCGGCGCTGATGAAGCGCTGCTGCTGGGCGATTTCGACCAGCAGCGGCACGCTGCCCAGTCCCAGGCGCACGGTCAGCTGCAAGGTCCGGCGGCGCTCGGCCGGGGTGAAGCCGTCCACAATGGCCAGCAGGGCGGGCAGCGCGGTGGCATCGCCGATGCGCTCGAACGCCTCGAGGGCGCAGAGCCGTTCCTCGCCCGTGGTCTTGACCAGCGCGTCGAGTATCTCGGGGAGCAGCACGCGGCTGGAGGGATCGGCCAGCGCGCGCACCGCGGCGAGCGCGGCCTGGCGCACGGGAGGCGAGGGGGACCGCAGGTAATCGCGCAGCAGGTACGCATAGCGCGGCACGCCGATCTGCCCGAGGGTGCGCAGGCCCGCGAGCACCGTTCGTTCGTCGCCCGCGGCCAGGAGCTGCTCGACCTGATGCAGGGCTTGGCGGTTGTCGGGCACGCGCCAGCTCCGCCAGAGCGCGAGGGCGGCGGCGCCGTGCGCTTCGGGTTCGCTCGCGGGGAGGAGGGCCTCGGCCTGGCCCGTGGGCCCCCACGCGCCGGACAATTCCGCGGCGGGCGCATCCTCGCGCTCGCTGAGCCAGCGCTCGATCTCGTGCGCGGCGCTGGAGCCGCGGAGGGCCAGAATCTGGTCCAGCAGGGGCTTGACCGCGGCCTGGGCGCCCGCCGAAGCGCGGCCCAGGAAGGCCAGCAGCGCGCGCACGGCGCGCGGCGGCTCGTTCAGCCAGAGGATGCGCAGCGCCGTCGCCGCCTCCCCGGGGTCGGCGGCCCGGGAGCGCGCCTCGGCGAGATCGAGGTCGGTCGGCGCGGCGGCGAGCAGCAGAGGCCCGGGGGCCCGCGACAAGTCCAGCCAACCCCGCCGCAGGTTGGCGGCGATGGCGCTGACATAGTCGTGGCGCAGGCCGAAGGCCAGGCTCAGCCCCGCCAGCGCCACCCCGACGCCCGCGAGCGAAATCTGCTCCGGACTGAGCCGGGGGGCGACGATTAGCAGAAAAAGCCCCGCCGCCGCGGTGGCCAGCGGCTCGCAGATGCCCTCGATCAAGGTGCGCATCTGCTTGCCCTTGTCGGCCGGGAGGCCGGCGAAGAGCAGGTTGCCGTTGTTGAAATCGATCGAGGTCATGAGCCCCTGGTAGGCGAAAAATCCGGCCACCGCCGCCGGGAATCCGCCATCCAGCAGGAGCCAGGAGAAGACCAGCGCGTAGGCGGCCGACTGGAGCAGCGCCACGTTGCGCACGCCGATTCGGGCCACGAGCTTGTTGAAGACGAAGAGGCTGATGCCGAGGTTGAAGATATTGACCATCGCGGACAGGCGCCCCAGCAGCGTGGCCAGGTGCGCCTCGTCGCTGCCGGCCGCAAAGATCCCGAGGTATTGGAACTCGCAGGTCGTGGCGGCGATGAGCGTGAAAAACAGCACCAGCGTCAGCACGAGCGCATAGCGCGTGCGCAGCAGGAGGCTCACGATCCCGAGGGCCTCCTTCAACGCCGGCGCTTCCTCGCCTTCAATCGCGTCGCTCTCCAGCTTGTGCCAGCGCCGGCGGGTCCGGCGGGCCACCGGCCAGGCGGCCGCGGAGCAAAGCCCCCAGCCCAGGAAGAGGGCGGGCACGCCGAAATGCGCCGTGATCGGCCCGACCAGGCTGCCGCCGACGATGGCGCCCAGCGCCGAGGCCGCCGCCAGCAGGGCGAACAGCCGCTTGGCGTCGTGGAGATCGAAGTAGCCGTCGATGAAATTCCAATAGAGCGTGTAGAGGCCCACGTACCAGACCGCGGCATAGAGCTTGGCGGCATAGCAGAAGGGAAGCGCCAGCCCACCGTCGTGCTTCAGCGCCAGCCACAGCGCCGCGCCGCCGGCCGCCAGGAGCCCGAGGGTGGCGTCGAACACCCGATCCAGCCCCCAGCGGCTCATCAGGGCCGAGTAAATCGGGACGTAGAGGAGCATGATGGCCGGCATCGCCAGATAGATGCGCGGCAGCTTGGCGGCGCCGGCCTGGACCAGAAAGATGGAATCCGCTCCATTCATGCCCATGGTGAGGCCGGCCTGCAGCAGCAGCCCGATCAGGGCCAGATGCGCGATCTTCGCTCCTTCCCCCTCTTCCAGTTGCAAAAAGCGGCGCAGGAGGAGGTTCATCGATCGAGCGGGCTCCCTCGGCGCCGGGCGGTCAAGCCGGCCGGCGGCCCAGCAGCACGCGGCTGTGGTGACGGTGGGCCGCGGTCCGGAAATGCGGATGCGGGGGCTCGTCCCAGGTGCAGTCGTCGCTCGCTGCCAGTTCCAGTCCCGCGGCCCGGAAGAGCGCCTCCGCCTCTCCCTGCGTGTAAAAACGGTAGTAATAGCGGCCGCGGTAGAGCCAGCCGCCGCCGTCCGCCGGCTGCATGTTCAATCCGGCCACGCCGTCATCGTGCAGGGGAATATTGGCGAGAAGGCATCCCCCCGGCACCAGCAGCCGGCGCAGTTCGGCGAGGACGATCTCCGGCTCGGGCAGCGTCTCGACGACATCGCTGAGGAGAATCAAGGCGAACCGCGCGTCGGGCAGGGGCGCCCGCGCGAGGTCGCAGACCAGGGTGGTCACGCGCGTCCGCAGTCCGGGCGGTATTTTTTCCAGGGCGGCGGGCGAAGCGTCGGAGGCCGTGACGGCCCGGCCCAGCGCGAGCAACACCGGCAGGTTCCGGCCCTCGCCGGCGGCGGCGTCGAGCACGGGGCCCTCGGGCAGGGCGGCCGCCCCCGGCAGCAGGCGCGGCAGAAACCCGATCGGGTCGCGCCCCCAGATCAGGTCGGGGGTGGAGGCATAGAGCTGGTTCCAGGCTGACTTGTTGAGCTCGGCGAGCTCAAGGGCGGATGAAGCGGACATGCCTCAACGATTGCGCACGATTACGGAACCGGGGGCAAAGACTATTTGGCCGACTCCGGGCTAGGCGGCGTTTGCGAGCGGGACGACTTCAGCGCAGCAGGATCTCGCGGAACGCTCCGCGCAGGCAATGGTTGGAGCTCATCGCCGCGCCGTAGCCCCCGGCATTCAGGAAGGCGAGGATGTCGCCCTCCTCCGGCAACGGCAGGGACACGTCCTCGCCGAGGAGATCGAGGGCCTCGTTGATATTGCCGGCGATGGTGACCCGGCGGCGCGGGGCGGCGCGGCGCCGGCAGGGGACCGCCTCCAGCGGTAGGCCGTATAAGGCGGGCTCCGGGTGGAGGTTGCAGCCGCCGTTCACGCCGACGAAGAGCGTGCGCTGCTTCCTTTCGACGGTGTTGACCTCGAGCAGGAGCACGCCCGCGTCCTTCACGAGGTAGTCTCCGGGCTCGAGCCAGACCTCGAATTTATCGCGGCGAAAATGGCGCGCGACGAGCCCGCTCCAGGCCACGAGGTCCAGAGGGTCGTCGCGGGCGACGAGCGGAATCCCAAGGCCGCCTCCGATATTGACGTGGTCCAGGCCGGGCGCCCGGTCGATGAAGGGGCGGGCGGCGGCGAGGACCTGGTCCAGGGCGGGCAGCTGCGGGGTGAGAAAGCCGCAGCCGGTATGGAAGTGGAGGCCGGTGATCCGGAGACCGCTCCGCGCGGCGAGATCCAGCGCCTCCGCGAACTGCTCGCGGTAGATGCCAAATTTTGTCGTCGCGCGGCCGGCGTACCGGAGCAGCCGGTTCCGTCGGTAGCCGAGGCCGATCCCGGGATTGATCCGCAGGCCGACGCGCCGGCCGGGCGAGAGCCGGGCCAGGCGCCGCACGCTCGCGAGCGAGTCGCAGTTCACGTGGACGCCGGGATGGCGGGCGAGGCAGCGCGCGTCCGCCTCGGACATGGCGGTCCCGGTATAGGAGATGTCCCGTTCGGCGAAGCCGGAGCGCCGCGCGAGGAGGAGCTCCGCGGGTGAACAGACGTCCACGCCGCAGCGGCCGAGCCGGCGCAGGAGGCGGAGGAGCGGCGGAAATCGGTTCGACTTCATCGCATAGAAGATGCGTGTCCGGAGCCCGCGGCCCGCGAGCGCGGCCCGCAGCCGGGCGAGATTGGCCCGCACGCGCGGCGCGTGGTAGGCGTACAGGGGAGTTCCCTCGCGGTCCGCGATCCGCTGCAGGTCGTGCCGGCCCGCCCGCAGGGTGGCGCCGCGGTAGCCCAAGCCGTGACGCCGCCACCAGGCCGCCGGGGCGGCGGGAGAGGGACGGGGGGAGGATGAGACCTTGGGCATGGGCGAACCCTTCCGGGTTTGTGCTGTCCCTAGGAGTCCATAACCCCGGCCACCCACCATGAGCGACAAATTAAAAATCACCCGCCAGAAGATGATCGCTTTGCTGAACGAGGATCTCGCCCGAGAATACCAGGCCGTCATCGCCTATACGGTCTACAGCCAGACGATGAAGGGCGCCGCCTACACCGACATCGCCCGCGAGCTGGAGAAGCACGCCGGCGAGGAGCTGGAGCACGCGATCGCCATCGCCAAGCAGATCGACTATTTCAACGGCACCCCGATCACCACGCCCAAGGCGGTCAAAATGTCGGCCAAGGCCGCGGACATGCTGCGCTTCGACCTGGAGAACGAGCGGGTGACCATCATCAGTTACCGGCAGCGGATCCGGCAGGCCGACGCCATGGGCGAGTACGCGCTCAGCGAGGTGCTGCGGAAGATCATCGCGCAGGAGCAGGACCATTTGATGGACCTGGCCGATGCCCTCGGCATCGACACCCCGTCCACGGGGGATTGAGCGGCTCCGCTCAGGATTTGTTGGCGTTGGGCGGGTGGCCCAGCCTGGTCAGGGCGGCCTGGGCCCGGGCTTTTTCCTCGGCATCGGATGGCGCGTGGCCGGGCAAGGCGAGGCTGCGGACGAATTCCGCCTCCGCTTCCGGGCGGCGCCCGACCGCCAGATAGACGAAGCCCAGCTCGACGCGGTGGGCCGGTTCCTCAGGCTCCAGTTCGACCGCGCGGCGCAGGTGCGCCAGGGCCTGTTCATAGGACGCCGCCGGCAGGCCGCCGTAAAAAATCATCACGAAGAAGCGCTCGGCGCCGCTCAGCGAGGCCAGGGCGCAATTCCACTGTCCCAGGATGTCGTGCGCCCAGGCGTAGCGCGGGTCCAGCTCCAGGGCCCGCTCCGCCTCCTCCTGCACGAGGCGCGAATAGGCGATCTTGTCCCGGGCATGCCCGCTCCAGGCGGCGAGCTTCCCATGGCATACGGCGAGGGAAAGCTGGGCCACCGGGCTCCGTGGATCGAGCCGGGCGGCCTGCTCCACATATCCAAGGGCCTCGCGCACGCCGCGCTGCTTCTCCTCCTCCGTCGGTCTGCCGTCGGCCAGATCGGAATACTGGCGCGCGACCTTCAGCAGGATTTCCGGATCGTTAGGCCGGGAGCGCAGGACCGCCAGATAGAGCGGAAGCGCCGCCGCCGGGTCGCAGCGGGCCTCGGCGATCCTCGCCTGATCCAAAATCGCCGGGGCCTCGGCGCCCAGGACCGAGGCGGCGCCGAGCAGGAAGAGGGTGGTGGCGAGCGGCTTCCGCATTCCCCTGCTACGGTTCAGGGCGCCGGCTGGTTGCATGGGGCGGAATGCACTGAAAAAAGACGGGCTATTTGGCGTGAATCAGGCTAGATTGGCGGTCGAATCGCTACCCATCCCCGCACATCCCATACCGTCGAGGAGGAATTCTCCCTTCCCCTCTTCGCGCTCACCGTCCTTCTCACGTTTGCAGGTCTCGGCCTGGGGCTGAAGTTGTTGGCGCCGCACGCGATCTGGGAAGCGCAAATTCACGCAGCCTGGTGGAAGTGCCTGGTGGTTTTCGTGGCGGTCAACGCGCTCGACTGTTTCTTCGAGTATTTCTTCCACCGCTATGCCCTGCATAAGCCGGTGGTGCCGTTCCTCAGCCGCCTCTATAAGCAGCATACGAAGCATCACGGCCTCACCCGCATCGGCCGGCGCCGGACCGCCAAGGGGAAGGAGATTCCGTTCATCGAGAACATCTATCCGATGGTCGAGCCCGAGCAGAAGGAGGCGTCGTTCTTCCCGTGGTTTTCGCTGGCGGCCTTCGCCCTGACCCTGACGCCCCTCTTCATGCTCTGCCAGTGGCTCGCACCGTCCTGGCCGTGGTTTTCCTTCGGCTATCTGGCGCTGACGGGCTCCATGCTCCTCTATGAACTGCTGCACGCCATCGAGCACTGGCCCTTCGAGACCTGGATGCCGCTGATCGAGAACCCCCGCTGGGGCTGGTTCTGGAAGAAGGCCTACAGCTTCCATCTCCGCCACCACGCGGTGATCGAGTGCAATGAGTCGATCTCGGGCTTTTTCACCCTGCCGGTCGCGGACCTGGTCTTCGGCACCTTTGTGCTGCCCGAGACCCTGTACGCCGACGGCGAGGAATGGATGGCGTCCAAATTCCGCAATCCCCGGCCCTATGCCTTGATCCGCTGGTGTGACCGGCTGACGAACGCGATGGTGAAGCGGCGGCGCGAGCGGGCCAGGAAGAAAAGAGGCCTTTCGGCCGAGACGGCCGGCCAGGTCGAGGAAGAGGAGTTGCGCGCCCTGACCAACCCGTTCATTTCCGGCAAGAGGATGGCGGCGACGGGCCGGTCCGGCCTGGAGTGAGCGGCCCGGCGCGAATTCGCGCCGAAAAAGAAGCCATTGCCCGGCGCGGCGCCGGGGGCAAGATGACGGGATGCCCGCAACCCCGACCCGCTATTTCGACCGCTACGCGCGCGCCCTGAAGGTCGAGGATGTCTACGGCGAGCGCTGGCTGCGGCTGGCCTACGGCAGCCCGCTGGGGCGTCTGGCGGTGTGGCTGGCCGTGCGGCGGGCCTTTTTTTCGAGTTTCTACGGATGGAAGATGAACCTGCGGTCCAGCGCGCTGCGCGTGCTGCCGTTCATCGCCCAATACAATGTCGACGTGGATGAATTCGCCAAGTCGGCCTTCGACTTCAAGACGTTCAACGAGTTCTTCTTCCGCGCGCTCCGGCCGGAATCCCGCCCGATCGCCGCGGGCGGGAAGGTGGCGGTCTTTCCCGCCGACGGGCGGCACCTCGCCTTTCCGGACGTCGACGCCGCGGCGGGCTTCTATGCGAAGGGCGAGAAATTCACGCTGGCCGAGCTCCTCGGCGAGGGCGGGCTCCCCGAAAACGAGCGGCCGCTCGCCCGGCAATTCGCGGGCGGGGCGATGCTCATCTCGCGGCTCTGTCCGGTCGACTACCACCGTTTCCATTTCCCGGTGGGCGGCGTCCCGGGCGAGCCTCGCCGGATCAACGGCTCGCTCTATTCGGTCCATCCCCTCGCGCTGCTGCGCAACATCCGCTACCTCGTGCAAAACAAGCGCGACCTCACGCTGATCGAGTCGGCGGAATTCGGGACGGTGGCGATGCTGGAGATCGGCGCGACCAACGTCGGCAGCATTCGGCAAGTTTTCGTTCCCGGCCGCGCGGCGGGCAAGGGCGAGGAGAAGGGCTTCTTCGCCTTTGGCGGCTCCTGCGTCATCACGCTCTTCGCCCGCGGCCGCATCCGTTTCGACGCCGACATCGCCGGGCAGAGCGCGCAGGGGATCGAAACCTACGCGCGCATGGGCGACCGGCTCGGCGAGCGCAGCTAGCGCTTTAGACCGGCGCGACCACGGTCCTGTCCTTCGGCATGGCGTCGAAGGTGGCCTGGTCGATGTGGAGGTGCGCCCGGACCAGCTCCGGGGGGGTGTGGGCCAGCCATTCCGAGAGCGAAAGGTCCTGGTAGGCGCCGCTCTTGAACATTTCCAGGAAGACGAGGTCGGTGTCGCCGGTGTTCTCGACGTAATGCGGCACGGTTTGCTGCACGTATCCGACGTCTCCCGCCTCGAAATCCATCGTGCGGCTCTTCCCGGCGGCCGCCATCACGGTCATCCTTCCCTTTCCGCTGATGAAATACTGCCACTCGTCGGCATTCTGATGCCAGTGCAGCTCGCGCAGTCCTCCTGGGCGGACGGTGACGATGGCCGCCGCCATCGTGGTCGAGGCCTTGAAGTTCTTCGAATCCACGATGCGCACCTCGCCGCCCTTCGTGCGCTTGGTCACCGGGTAATCCATGGTGCGGTAGGCAAAATCCTGGGGGGAGGAGCCGAGGGATCCGGCGGCGGCCTTCCGGTCGGCTTCCAGCGGCCCCGGAGGTTCCGCCTGGAAGATGAACAGCTCCTTTTGGGGAAGACCGGCGAAGGCCTGCTCGGCCACGGCGAAGTTTTTGGCGAGCACCTCCCGCGGCGTGTGGGCCATCGTGTCGCTCAAAAGGACCGTCGCAAACTCCGAAAAGCTCCCGTCGTCGAAGACCAGCAGAAATTCCGCGCCGTCCGGCCCGAGGCCCTGGATCGAGTGCGGGATCCCGGTGGGAAAATACCAGAGGTCGTTCTTCTTCACATCCGCCACGAAGCTCTTGCCGTCTGCGTCCACCGCGGTGATCCGCGCCGCTCCATAGAGCATGATGGCCCATTCACCCGCGGCATGCCAGTGCAGCTCGCGGACCCCGCCCGCGGTGAGCCGCATGTTCACGCCCGCGATGGACTTGGAGACCGGCAGTTCCCGGACCGTCACCTCGCGCGACCACCCGCCGTTGAAAACCCGCTTGTAGGCGAGGGAGAACGGATATTTGAACGCCGGCACGCCGCCGACATCCGTGAGCGGGGGCACGGTCGAATCGGGATTTTGGGCGTCGAGCCCCGGATTGACCGGCCCGGGATCGCCCCCGCTCGCCCGGGTCTCCTGACCCGCGGCGCGGAGGGCCGGCGCGATTCCGACCGCCGCGAGCGCGGCTGGCCAAAATTGCAGGAAAGAACGCCGCGTGAATCTATCCTGCCTGGCTGGGGGTTCATCCGGATCCATGCCGGAATCTGATATGAAGTTTTTCCGGGGAAGGGAAGCGCCGTCGCGACCCAAACCAGGATCTTATCGAGCGTGATCGGCCGGTCGCGCGTCGCATGGTTCCTGGCGGAAGACCGCAAAGGAGCCAAGAAACATCCTTGCATATTCGAAGTCGGACCTCGAATATTCAAGGACGATGAAAGCGCTAATCAAGCGGACAGAACTTGGCGCAACCTTGCGAAGCGCCTTGGCGAAGAATCCGGTGGTCGCGCTGCTGGGTCCGCGCCAGTGTGGCAAATCGACTCTGGCCCGGCAGATTGCCGGGCAATCCCGCTCGGTCTCCTACCTCGATCTGGAAAACCCCTCCGATCTGGCGGTTTTAGCCGAGCCCATGAGCGCGCTGGCCCGATTCAAGGGCCTGGTGGTCCTCGATGAGATCCAGCGCCGTCCGGAGCTTTTCCCAGTGCTGCGCGTCCTGGCCGATCGCCGGCCCCTCCCGGCGCGCTTCCTGGTCCTCGGGAGCGCCTCGCCGGAATTGCTGCGTCAGTCTTCCGAGACGCTGGCCGGCCGCATCGCGTTTGTGGAAATGGCCGGATTTACGCTCGTGGAAATCAGCCCGGAACCCCCCGACCGGCGCTGGCTGCGGGGCGGCTTTCCGCGCTCCTATCTGGCGTCCTCCGACGCGCAAAGCTTTGCCTGGCGGCAGGATTTCATCCGCACGTTTGTCGAAAGGGACCTGGCCCAATTCGGCTTTACCCTGCCGGCCACGGCGATGCGAAGGTTTTGGACCATGCTGGCCCATTATCATGGTCAAACCTGGAACGCCTCTGAACTGGGCCGTTCCTTGGGGGTCAGCGATCATACGACTCGCACTTATCTCGATGTCCTGACGGGGGCTCTCGTGGTGCGGCAATTGATGCCGTGGTTTGAAAATGTCGGCAAACGCCAGACCAAGGCGCCCAAAATCTTTATTCGCGACAGCGGCCTTTTTCACGCCCTGATGGATTTGAGCGGTGAGCGGGCCGTCCTCGCCCACCCAAAACTGGGGGCATCCTGGGAAGGCTTTGCCGTGGAGGAGGTGATTGCCCGGTTTCCCACGCGGGACACCTATTTCTGGGGGACCTATGCTGGCGCGGAACTCGATCTCCTGCTGATGCGGAGCGGGCGCCGGATCGGGTTCGAATTCAAGTTCAGCGACACCCCTGCCATCACCAAATCCATGCATATCGCGCTGGCCGACCTCAAGCTCGACCACCTCTGGGTCGTGCATCCCGGCCGCCATCGGCACCGGCTCTCGGACCGCATTGAGGCGATTGGTCTGGCCGAACTTGTGACGAGCAAAGAACAGTTTGCGTGAGCGACACCGGAACTGCACCCACGGATTCGCGCCGACGCTGGCTGGCGGCCGCCGCTCTCGTCGGAATCACGCTGCTCGTCTACCTGCCGTCGCTGCAGGGCGGATTCATCTGGGACGACGACAACTTCCTGACGCTGAACCCGCTGATCAAGGCATCGGACGGACTGTACCGGTTCTGGTTCACGACCCAGGCGACGGACTATTGGCCGGTGACTTCGAGCACGCTCTGGCTCGAATGGCGGCTCTGGGGCCCGCACCCCGCGGGCTATCATGCCACGAATCTCACGCTGCATGTGGCCGAGGTGCTCCTGCTCTGGACCATTCTGCGGCGCCTGCGGCTTCCCGGCGCCACCCTGGCGGCGCTCCTGTTTGCCGTTCACCCGGCGAATGTGGAATCGGTGGCCTGGATAGCCCAGCGCAAGAATCTGGTGGCGATGCTGTTTTATTTGCTGTCGGTCCTTTGGTTCCTGCGGACAGGTTGGTATAACAAGGGGTCGGGCCCCGCGTCCCAGGAGGTAGGGCGCTTTGGCCCAAAGCGCCGAAGCGGGTTGGGGACAACCCGCGCTACCTCGGATGGGTGGCCTGAACCCTTCTACTGGCTGAGCTTGTTGGCTTTCTCCCTGGCGATGCTGAGCAAAGGTTCGGTGGCGCCGCTGCCGGTGGTGCTGCTGGGGCTGATCGCTTGGCGGCGCCGGCTCGTCCTGCGAGACGGCATCCGGGTCGCGCCATTTTTTGCGGTGGCCGCCGCGCTGGCGGCGGTGAATGTGTGGTTTCAAACCCACGGCTCCGGCATTGCGATCCGTAGCGTGAGCGGCATCGACCGGCTGCTCGGCGCCGGCGCCATCGTGTGGTTTTACCTCGGGAAGGCGCTGTGGCCGATCCATCTGATCTTCATCTATCCCCAGTGGCACATTTCGGCCGGCGCCGGCGTCTGGTGGGTCCCGCTAGCGGCTGCCTTGGGAATGACTTGGCTCCTTTGGCGAAAAAGCCGCGCCGCGTTTTTCGCGTGGGCTTATTTCTGCGTCATGCTGGTTCCGGTGATGGGTTTTGCGGACATCGCCTTCATGGAGTATGCGCCGGTGGCGAACCATTACGCGCACCTGGCGATCATCGGCGTCGTCGGCCTGGCGGCATCGGCCTGGAGCCGGTGGCGCCGGAGCAGCCGGGCGCCCGCGCTGGGCGCGGCGGCGATCGTGGTCTGCGCCCTTGGCTGCCTGACGTGGCGGCAGAATCGGATCTATCAAAATGTGGAGAGGCTCTATCGGACGACGCTCGAGCAGAACCCCGGCGCCTGGGTGGCGCACGGCAACCTCGGCGGCCTGCTGGCCGGGACCGGACGGCTGCAGGAGGCCATCCCGCATTTCGTCGAGGCGCTGCGGCTCAAGCCGGATTACCCTCAGGCCCGCGTCAGCCTCGGCAGCGCGCTGGCGAGCCAGGGCCGCCTGGGTGAAGCACGGGCGCAGTTCGAGGAGGCCCTCCGTCTTCGGCCCGATTTTGCCGACGGCCACTACAACCTGGCCCTTGTCCTCGGGGCGACGGGACATCGCGACGAGGCGGTCGCGCAATTCGAGGAGGCCCTGCGCCTGCGCCCCAATTTTGCCGAGGCCCACAACAACCTGGGCATCGCCCTGGCCCAATCGGGCCGCGTGCCCGACGCCATCTCCCATTTCGAGGCGGCGCTGAAAATTAATCCGGACTATGCCGAGGCTCGGGCCAACCTCCAGATCGCCCAACGGATGGCTGCGCCTCCCCGAAATCCATGATGGCCGCTCGCGCGGAGCCCTCAATTGAACTTTGACTCGGTCTCCGGATCGGACGGCGGCTGAAGATTGATCAGCGTCGGACTGTCGCGGTCGCAGGTCAGGGTCCGGCTGGCGGCGTCGTATTTGAGCTCCGTGACCTGAATCGAGCTGCGGCGCGCGTTGTTCTCGACCGCGGACGAGCGGACGGAATCCGGATGGGTGAAATAGAAGAGATAGGCGCGGTCGTTCGAAATTATGATCTCGGGGTGGTGGCCGACCGCCTGGTCGTCCGGCCCGGATCCGGGCTTCTGCAGCAGCGTGCCCACGCGCGACCAATCCAGCGCGTCCTCGGAGCGATAGAGCGCGAGCCCGTTCGGGCGGCTGGTGATGTCGCGCATCAGCCAGTAGTGCCCCTTCCAGTGGAAGGGCAGCGGCGCTTCGCCGCCGCGGTCGGACAGGCCGGCGCTCTTGCCGCGGTCGGTCCAGTGGTAGAGGTCCGGGCTGTCGGCGAAATGGCACGCGGAGCCGTCCGCCTCGTCCTTATACCAGAGGCGCCAGGTGCCATCCGGCAGGTGCAGGACGCCCGCGTCGATGTCCTTGTGGTGTTCGAGCGGAAGCGTGGATTGATAGTCCCAACTCACCAAATCCACGCTCGTGAGGTGGAGGATATCGCGCGGATGGTTCCAGCCGTCGGCAAACGTGCCGGGCACGTAAACCACGTACATGTGGTAAAGCCCTTCGTGCTCGACGATGGCGGGCGCCCAATAGGTCTTGTCGGCGACGGCTGCCGGGTAATTGATCCGGGCCTGGCCGAGGTACAGCCAGGTGGCGCCGCCGTCCGAGGAGGTCGCGATCCCGATGGGCGTGCCGTGGACCCAGGCGACGCCATTCAGGCCGGGCACGTTGGCGCGGCGGACGGTGTAGAGCATGTACCACTTCCGCTCCTTCCCGTTCCAGATGATGGTGGGGTCGGCCGCGCCGTCGTAGACCGGATCGCGGAAGAGCGGCTTTGCGGCGACCCGGTCCGTGGGCGGAGCGGGAACGTCCGCCCGGACGGGAGGTGACACCAGGGTGCTGCCCGCGAGCAGGGCGGCCAGGGCGCGGGCGGAATATCTCATGAAGAATGCGTCATAGCTGGCTCCGGGCGATCTCGGCGCCGAGGTAGTCGGGCGAATTCGCGAGCGCGGCGTCGAATTCCCGGCGAGCCTGGTCCTTCTTGCCGAGGCCGGCATAACCCAGGCCCTGCAGGTAATGGGCGGTGGCCGCGCGCAGGCGCGCAGGCTGGGGCCGGCCGGGAACGATTGAGCTCGCGCCGTCTTCGGCCAGCGCCGCCGTTCCGGAGGCGACCAGGGCGCGGAAGGCCTTTTCCGCCTCGTCGCCGCGGGCCAGCTTCTGCCGGGAGCAGGCCTGGTAAAAGAGCTGGGCGCTTCGCGTGGAAAGGGGATTGCCGAGCCCGGCGCCGCCGCCCCGGCCGGAAACCTCTCCCAGGTTTACTCCCGTGGCCGTTTCCCAGGCGGCGCCGGCCTCGCGGCCCTCGCCGAGCGCGGCGTAGGCGCAGCCGATCCAATAATAGACCTCGGCCACGCGCGCGGGACCGCGCGGCTCCGCGCGCAGGTTTTCCGGCGGAGCGAGCGCCTCCCGGAAATCGGCCAGGGCTTCGCCGGGCCGTTTCGCGGCCAGCCGCTGCAGCCCGTGGACGAGGTGGGCGTCGAGCCAGGCGTCGCCGGTGTTGAAACGCGTGCCGCCCTCCCAGATGCTGAAGGTGCGGCCCTGGAGCAGCGCGATGGCCTCGTCGGCCTTGCCGGCAAAGGTCTTGAGGGCGATCAGGCTGGCCAGGCCTTCGTCCTTTTTGGCCACCGCGGCTTGATGGCCCTCGAGCAGCGCCAGCCTTTTTTCCACCGGGACGCCGGCTGCCTGATAAAGCTGGTCGAGTTCGGCGAAGTGTTCCGGATAGGCGTCGCTGAGGGCCACCGCTTTTTCCAGGCAGGCGATGGCCTGCGCCTGCGAGGCCGCATCGTCCCTATGTGAATAAAACTGCGCCAGATTGCGCCAGGTCATCGGAAATTTCGGATCGAGCGCCGCTGATTTTTCCCACAGGGCCACGGCCTCGTCGGGCTGCCAGTCAAAGAGGAGGTTGCCGAGGTAATAGGGTGCGCGGGCGTCCTGCGGGTTGGCCGCCATCGCGCTGCGCAGGACGGGAATGACCTCGGCCTGGAACGGAAAGACATATTCGGGAGACTGCCGCGCCGCCTGACGGCGGAATCCGGCAGCTCCCTCGGCGTCGCCGAGCCTCTCGGCAAAATCCCCCAGGTAATAGTAGACGATGGGCGAGATCTTGGCGCGATCCGGCGCGCGGGCGACAGCCTCGGCCAGCACCGCCCTGCCATCCTGCCGGAGGCCGGCCTCGGCGTACTCGGCCCCGAGTTCCTGCGCGTCGTCGGTGAAGCGGTCCAGGGAGCCGAAAAGCGGCTGGGCCGTCGCGGGGCTGGGCGCGGCCAGCCAATTCTCGGCCATCAGCCGGGCATCCAGGGGATCGGTCTTCTGTGCGGCAAAAGCGAGGAGGGCGGGCACTTCCCCGCTCCGGCCCAGGTGGCGCAGGACCGAGGCCTTGAGGCCGTAGGCGCGCACGTTCAGCGCATTGGCGTCGAGGGAGCGGTCGACGAAATCCAGCGCGGCGGGAAAGTCGCCCCGGGCCGAGGCGATTTCGGCCAGGAAAAAATAGGCCGGAGACTTCCACTCCTGGCTCCACGCGGCCTTGTAAAAGGCATCGAAGGCCCGGTCGTCCTTGCCCTGGGCCTTGAGGGCGACGCCGAGGTAATACAACGGCTCGGCATCCTTCGGAGTGGTGTAGTTGAACGTCAGCCGCTCCAGCGCCTTGGCGAAATGCCGTTCGGCCGCGGCAAAGCGGGCGTTGCGCAGATCGAGCAGCCCCAGACCGGTGTTGGCGTCGACCGCGCCGGGATCGCGGCGCAGCGCTTCCTCCCAGTAGGGATCGGCCTTGGCCATGGGATCGTGGAATTGGTCGATCCGCTGGCCGTCGAGAAACAATTCCTCCTCGTTGGCGACGTCCGGCGGCGCGGGCGGGCGGGTGACCGCGACCGGCATGGGCTGCGGCGTCAGACGGACGGGGGAGTACGCGACGAGTTCGCGCCCATCGGTGGAAAGCGAGGCGCGCAGGTCGTGCGCCTCGACGCCCGCCGGCAGGCGCACCTCCGCGCGGAACGGCCGGCCAGGGTTGATGGCGGCGGACTGGCTCAGGAGAATGCGGTCGCCCGCCTTTACCTGGACGGTCGCCTGCGGGAAATCCCGGGTGGCATAGAACCCAACCTTGGCCACGCCGTCCGCGACCTCGAGATTCACCGCGGCGTCGAGATTCGCATTTTTGACCCCCCCGATGTCCCGGAAGGGGTACCAGTGCATCGCAAAGGACCGTTCCTCGAAGGGCTGCAGCCAGGAGTAGTCCGGCTGGTTGTCCGAGTAGGCGCCGACCATCAGCTCGACATAGGGGCCGTCCGTGTCGGTGAGGATCGAGTCCCACATGCGGCCCCGCGGGCCGTTGCCCCAGGTCCAGAATTTCTTCCCGGGCACGATGTGATGATCGGCCACGCTCATGGTGCCGGCCTCCCGTCCATGGTCGTAGCCGGCGAAGAAGTCATCCTGGTAGTTCCAGGCAAACATGGAGTTCGCGCTGAAATGGTTCTTGTACCAGCTCACATCGACCCCGGCCGTGAAATCGGCGCCGTTGAAGCGGGCATGGGCGATCGGCCAGTCGGAGAACTCCCGCTTGAAATGATAGGCCACATGCTGCGTGGCGGGCGGGAAGATGATCTGGTAGTCCGGATTGGCGTTCACCGCCACGTTGGCGAAGCAGAGCATCGTGTTCTCCAGGGGGGTTCGATTGACGATGCGGACGGAGCAGTCGAGGACGGAGCTGCCCGGATGCAGGGTGTAGCCGACCGCCCAGCGCATGCGCTGCCGCGGCTCCAGTTCGCCCACCCAGACCGTCTTGCTGCCGTCCGGGCCGGACTCGACGCTCCACTGCACGGGCAGGAACGTGCTGGCGCGGTGGTGGTGCGGGATATTCCACTCGATGCCGCCGGAAATCCACGCCCCGATCAGGCCGATGAGCGCGGGCTTGATGACGTGCTGGTGGTAGACGAAGTCGTAGTGGTTCGTCTTATCGACGGCGGAGAAGAGCTTGCCGCCGATTTCCGGCAGGATGCCGACCTTCACATATTCATTCTCCAGATAGATGAGGTGATAGGTCTGCTCGCCCTTCTGATTGGTGAGATTGTCGTAGAGGGGATAGGGATAGATCCGCCCCTCGGCGCCCTGGGACTGGCGTCCGAAATAAAACATCGGATCGGGATCGGGCGGCCCCGAGAGATAGGTCGGGATCATCTCATCGGTTTCCGTGAGCACGACGGGCGAAGCCGCCGGGGCGAGGGAGGTGGCGAAGGAAGCCGCGGCCGCGGCGGCGAAGAACGCTGAGCGACGCAGGTGCATGGCGAATTGGGGTTGGGGGCGCCCAATCAGGCGCAAAATGCGCCGGGAGTCGAGCGAGCAGGACGCGGTCCGTCCGACTTCGGCTTGGAAATGACCGCGGTGTCCGCCAGCATGCCCGCGAAGCATGACCCCGGGCCGAAAGCTCTTCCTCTCGCTGGCGATGGTTCTGGCCGCCGGCTGGATCTACTGGCCGGTGCGGCACGGCGCCTGGATCTGGGACGACAAGACCGAAGTGCCCAAGATCGCCGCGCTGGCCGGCGCGGCGGGGCTCGGGCAGATCTGGACCGCACCCGTGACCGGGGATTATTATCCGGTGAAGACGACGGTGGAGTGGCTGCAGTGGCGATGGTGGGGCGACGACACCCTCGGCTATCATCTGACCAATGTCGGCCTGCACGTCTGCGGCGGGCTGCTCCTCTGGTGGCTGCTGAGAATGCTGGGCATGCGCTGCGCCAGATTTGGCGGACTGCTCTTCATCGTCCATCCCCTCGCCGTGGAATCCGTCGCCTGGATCGACGAGATCAAGAACGTCCTCTCCCTCCCTTTGCTCCTCCTGGCGATGATCGCCTATGTGAAATTCGACGAGAAGGGGTCAGGTCCCAAAAACTTAAATTTCCCGGCGAAATTTAAGTTTTTGGGACCTGACCCCTTCTATTGGCTCAGTCTGCTTTGCTTCCTGCTCGCCATGTTGAGCAAAAGCTCCGTGGTCATGTTTCCGTTGGTCCTCCTGCTCTACGCCTGGTGGAGGCGCGGGTCGATTCGCGCGGCCGACCTGCGCGCCGCCGCGCCGTTTTTTGCGATCTCGCTCATCCTCGGACTGATGGCGATCCGCTTCCAGGCGGAGTATGGGCTGGCGGGTGCCGCCATCGCCCTGGGCGGATGGCCCACGCGAATCGTCCGGGCAGGCACGGTGGCCACATTCTATTTTTCCAAGTGCGTTTTTCCCACTGGCCTGATGCCCATCTATCCGCGGTGGTCGGTTGGGGCCGGTTCGCTACCGGCGTTTCTGCTTTTGTTGGCGCTCGGCGCGGCGGGAGTCTGGTCTTGGATCCGGCGGCGGACCTGGGGACGCCACGTACTCTTCGGTTTGGGCTGGTTCTTTCTGAATCTGCTGCCGGTGCTGGGGCTGATCCCGATATCCCATATGCGCTTCACTTGGGCGATGGACCACTTGGCCTATCTGCCGCTCGCGGGGCTGGCCGGGCTGGCGGCGGCCGGACTGGGAGCGCTGGACGGCCGCTGGGCGCTGCCCAAGCCCGCATTGCGCTGGACGGCCCTGGGCGGAGCGGCGGCCATCTGCGCTCTCCTGGCCGTCGCCAGCCGCCGTTATACCGCGGTCTTTCGCAGCGATGAGGATCTTTGGACATACGAGCTGGGGCACAATCCGTCAGCCTGGCTGGCCCACAACAATCTCGGCGAAGCCCTTTTCGATAGGGGCGCGGTCCCCCAGGCCATCGCGCAATACCGGGAGGCAATCCTACTCGCGCCCGACTTTGTCTACACCCACCTCAATCTCGCCGGTGCGCTGGCCACGCTGGGCCAGTGGCCGGAGGCGATCGCCGAGGGGCGCGCCGCCGTGCGGCTGAAGCCCGACTGGGCCGGAACCAACAAAAATCTGGCCGACACGCTGTCCCGGGCCGGACGCCCCACGGAGGCGATTCTGGCTTACCAACGGGCGCTGCAAATCAAACCCGATTATCCGCAGGCCGAAAACGGCCTGGGCTCGGCGCTCTTCCGCGCCGGCGATGTCGCGGGCGCGCTGGTTCACTTTGAGGCCGCGGTGCGGCTCAAGCCCGACTATGCGGAGGCCCACAACAATCTGGGCGTGATCTTGGCCGGGTCAGGACGCGTTCCGGAAGCCATCGCCCATTTCGAGGCCGCGATCCGGGCCAAGCCGAACTACGCCGAGGCCCGCGCCAATCTGGCGGCGGCCCGGCGGCGACCCTAGATTTTTGCGGGCCCACGACAGGGTATAATGCCCTGTTGCCGCCCTGAGCCGGTGCAAATTGCAACGGGTGACGTGCGGACGAACGGTGGGTGAAGACCGTAGGCGAAAGTGCAACTCCATGGTCCCGCAACCCATAAGGGAGACCCGGCGTTCCGTGGCCCCGTTTAAGCTCAATGGGGCTTCGGAAACACAACACTCAAAAAATTAGCTCTCTCTTTCACATGATCATTCAAAGCATAATTCTCGGGTTGATGGCGTCCTTCGTCGCGTGGGATAGCGATTTCCGTCTCGGCGCATCTGCATACGAATCGAGATTACTGAATCGGTCGGTCGGTCCTTGAGAAACCTCTCGCTGGAAGCCCTTTCCGGTGGACCCGACATCGGGCGGCCCGCCTAGGCCCGTTGGGCTTCGGCGGGTGCCTTTCGGATTGCGAAAGGCAATGCCCGGGACAGGACTTGAACCTGCACGTCTTGCGACACCAGATCCTAAGTCTGGCGTGTCTGCCAATTCCACCACCCGGGCGTGAAAGGAAATCCCCCGCCACCTTGGGGGAGGGGAGCTCAGGGCGCAACCGATTTGCGGCGTCGAACCCGCGGCGGGACCCGGGTCTCGGCCGGCGGAGGGCCCTCGGCGAGCAGGCTCGGGCCATCCACCCAGCGCGCGGGAATCATCGTGGTCGTCGGCCATTCGGGCACGCCGCGCTCGTTGCGCTGCAGTTGGGCCACGAGCGATTCGACGGCGCGGGCCCCCAGCACGTGCGGCTGCAGATCGAGCCCGGCGCAGGGGCGCGTCTTCATCACCAGGTTGAGGCTGACGAAGCCGTGCGTTGCGGGAATATGCGCGCCGCATCCCTCCATCCAGTCGATGACCTCGGTATTGTGGCTGAGGACGACATCGGGGCGCTCCCGCCGAAACCAGCGTACGAATTCACCCTGCTCGAGGGCCGCCGACATCAGCGGCGGGACCGGTTCGATGGCCGGATGGCTTTCCTGGAAGGCGCGGAACGCGCCCGACCAGCGGTACTGGAGGCGCTCGTCGTTGTGTCGGTGGAGGACGAGGCCGGGCCTGCTGTACCCGCGCGCGGCGAGCCGCGCTAGGGCGGCCATCATGGCGCGGTGGTGGTCCGAACAGACGGAGTGGAGGGCGGGACGCTCTATAATGTAGTCCGTGTAGACCCCGGCGTAGCGCTTCCAATCCAGCTGGGACAGATCGGGCTCATACCAGGCGGGCAGCAGCAGGACGCCGTGGATGCCGCGCGACTGCAGCACCGAATCGAGCCGGGGCACCGACAAGCCGCCGTCCCGGCCCATGACGAAGTTCTCGACCTTGAAGCCCAGTTCGTCGCCGCGGGAGGCCGCGCCGACCACCAGTTCGTGGTGGAAGCGCGCCGCCGTGGTCGGCCGGTCGGGCTCGTCCAGGTTGATCGCGGCGATGACACCGCGAAACGTGGCGCCGCGCGAACGCCGCAGCTCCGACATGAGCGCGGCCGCGAGCGGATTGCGCTGATAGCCCGCCGCGCGGGCCGCCTCTTGCACGCGCTGCACCGTCCGCGAGTCGACGCGCGGGGCGCCGCGCAGAGCGTCCGATACGGTCGTGCGGGAGAGCCCAAGTTCGCGGGCAAGAGAGCGTACGGTGGGGGCTGAGCTCGGCATCTCTGACTGTCCGGGATACCGAGCTTGGCTGTAAGTTCAAGCTGCAGTTTTGAGACGCGTTCAATATCTGACTGTCAATCGGACTGTCCACATTAGATTCCCATTGCAAGGTGGGCGGGGGTCTTTCTTCTAACGCCCATTAACTGATAGCAGTGCCTGCGTCGCGCCCTGCGGCGTCGGGTTTGACCTAACACCCCCCCCCTGACCCCTCCCCCTATGAAGATAGCTCGTGCGTCTATCGGTACAAATGCCGCGACCGCTCTTTCAGCGATTGCGTTCCTGATGGCTGCCGCTCTCCCCACGCTTGGGCGTGCGCAGACAGCCACCACCACCACCACTACGGACACGACGACCACGACGACCGCGGTGCCCACACCGGCCGAAGTGACGACTCCGGGTGCGGCGGCGACCCCGGCGGGCTCGGAGACGGTGAAGCTCAGCCCCTTCGAGGTCCAGGCGTCGGCGCATGATCAGGGCTACTACACGGCGAACACGAACTCCGGCACGCGTCTCAATTCCAGCCTCCTCGATCTGGGCGCCTCGATCACGGTCATCAGCAAGCAGCAGCTGCAGGACACCTCCTCGATCGATTTGAACGACATGTTCCTTTACGAGGCCAGCACGGAGGGCACGGAGAACTACACTTCACTGGGCAGCTTCGGCAAGGGCACGGGCATCGGCGACAACATCCAGAGCTCGCCGCAGACCGCCAACCGCATCCGCGGTCTGGCTCCGGCCGACGTCTCCCGCGACTTCTTCATCACCAACCCCGCGATCCAGACCGACGTCTACAACCTTGATTCGGTGACGATCAGCCGCGGCCCGAATTCGTCCCTCTTCGGCATCGGCAGCCCCGCCGGTATCGTCAACGAGTCGATCCAGAAGGCCCAGCTGAATCAGGATACCAATCAGGTCTCGGCGCGCTACGGCAGCTATGGCGACCTGCGGACGTCCATCAACTTCAACCGCGCTCTGGTTCCCGACAAATTGGCGATCGATGTCGCCGGCCTTTACTCCAACAAGCATCCGACCGGCCAGGAGCCCGAGTACGACATCCAGCGCCGCGAGTTTGCTGCGATGACCATCAAGCCGCTGCCGAACACCACGGTCCGGGCCAACATCGAATACTACGACAATCCCAACCAGCGCCCCAACAGCATCACCCCGACGGACGAGGTCACGCCCTGGATCAACGCGGGCCGCCCGCTATGGGATCCGATCACCTACACGGCGACGGTCAACGGCGTCACAACGGCCCCCATCACGAACAACTTGCTGGTGCCGCAGGGCCTGGGCAACGGCCTGGGTAATGCCAGTGTCGGCGTGCCCCAATTCTACATCGTCCACGGCCAGGTGCAGCTCTGGGAGCAGGCGGAACTTGGCACCAATTTCGCCGCGCCGGGCACCCCCACCAATGCGGTGGGTGTCGTCAACGGCACGGGCGTCAATGCGGTCACCAACATCTGGGGACCCATCGGCTATGAGCGCCTCATGAACACGCAGGGCAACTACGCGAAGTTCGCCTCGTCGGCGCCGGTGGGCCAGGTGACCTATCCCCTTTTCCACGAATCCGGCGTCCAGAGCAAGCAGCTGCTCAACTACGGCGGCATCAACATGCTCTCCCCGAATATCGGTGAGGACAAGGCGCAGATCTACAACGTCGAGATCGAGCAGCAGATCACCAACGACCTCTTCTTGGAGGCCGGCTGGTACCGCGAGCAGTTCACCAGCGCCCAGCACAACTACCTCGGCGGCAACGTCGGCAACGCGCTGGAGGTCGATCCGAACATCCGCCTCCTCAACGGCGCGCCCAATCCTTACCTCAACCGGCCGTACACCATCATGCAGCAGGGCGACGATCTTTATGTCGCGGGCCTAAACGAACAGGAGCGCGTATCGCTGGCGTACCAGCTGGACTTCACGAAGAACGCGAACTGGAGCCATTGGCTGGGCCATCATAATCTTCTGGCCTTCTACCAGCACCGCGAGAACGACACGAACACCGTCCGCTATCGCGAGGAGGTCGTGGACGCCCACTCCTGGAACAGCACGACCGACATCGGCAACAATGCCAGCGGCCCGAGCGGCAGCGACGCCGAGCGGTACTACCTGAGCGACAGTGGAAATGCGGTCAGCTACAGTCCGGCCATGTTCGTGAACTCCACCTTCACCTATCCGGTGACGTGGTACAACACCGCCCTGAACGGCGGCACGTGGACGAACGAGCCGGCGAAGCTCGCTCCCGCCATCTTCGATGCCACCACGGTAAAGAATCAGCAGCAGGTCTGGAGCTATTCCGGCAGCTTGCAGGACTACCTCTTCAACGACGACCTCGTCCTCACCTTCGGCCAGCGCCACGACTACGAGCGCGCCCGCAGCTCGGTCAACCCGACGATCGACCCGGGTACCGGCCTGACGGACTTGGACAATCTGCAATTCTGGAACACGGCCAACGGCTATCCCGGCGGCTGGGTCCTCTCCGGCGGCATCACGCGGCAGGCGGGAGCTGTGCTGCACATCCCCGGCCTGAAGTGGCTGACCATCCACTACAACCAGTCCGAGAACTTCCAGGTGGCGGGGCTGGGCTACGATCAGCTGGGCAACGTCCTCCCGAATCCCAACGGCAACGGCAAGGACTACGGCTTCACCGTTTCCCTCTTTGATCAAAAGCTCGTCGCCGAGGTGAATTGGTACAAGTCGAATGCCCAGAACAGCCGCGAGGGCACCGTCACCTTCGTCGACCGGGCGCTGCGCATCGACGGCAGCATGTTCATCCCCTGGGCGCAGGAAATTGCCACCAACACGCTGGGCGTCGCGGCCACAGCGACCGCGATCAACAACTTCGCGATGACCAATATCGTCCAGTATCCGGGCGGCTTCAACGCCTTCACGGAGGCGACGCAATTCGAGGCGGACACGCAGACCGTGGCGGCCAAGGGCTGGGAAGCCACGATCACCTATAACCCGACGCGGCAATGGAGCATGAAGTTCACCGCGGACGAGGATCAGGCGATCTACAGCGGCGTCTTCCCCCATATCCAGCAGTATCTCGCGGCCCGCCTGCCGGTCTGGACCAAGGCGACCGATCCCGTGCTCGGACCCTTCTGGACCACCGTCAGCGCCGGCAACGTCGGCAACGACGGCGGCGGCTCGCCCCAGCAGTGGCTGGCGGGAACCGTCGATGCGGCCGGCCTGGATGTCCAGCTGGCCCAGCAGAACCACGTCTCACCGGGCCTGTCGAAGTATCACTTCAACTATATCACGAACTACCAGTTCGTCTCCGGCATCGCCAAGGGCTTCGGCGTGGGCACGACCCTGAGCTACCAGACGCCGTTCGAGATTGGATATTACGGCGGGGCGCCCGACCCGAGCGCCCTGGGGGCGGTTGACACCCTGCAGCCGTTCAATCCGATCAACCAAAAGCAACTCATCCACCAGGACGTCTGGATTTCGTACCGCACGAAGCTGCCGTGGCTCGACAACCGCATCCGGATGTCGGTCCAGTTGAACGTGAAGGATATCTGGTCGAACGGCTATCTCCAGACGGTCAACGTGAACCCCGATGGCACTCCCCAGGCGTTCCGCATCGTGCCTCCCCGGCGCTACTACCTGACCACGACGTTCGACTTCTGAGCCGGACGCGTGATCGGCGATCCCGGCCTTGCCGGGGCCGCGACAATTGCAAAAGCTTTCCTGTCCTCGGGCAGGAAAGCTTTTTTTTAACCATCGCGAAATGACCAAGACTCGCGCGCGCGCGCTTGGCGCCGTCCTCCTCCTGGCGGCGCTGGCTTTTATCGCCTATGCGCCGGCCCTGCGCGGCGGATTCGTCTTCGATGACGACAACCTCCTGACCAAAAATCCGCTCATCCAGGCGCCCGACGGCCTCTACCGCCTCTGGTTCACCGCCGAGCCGGTGGACTATTGGCCGGTTACCATGACCTCGTTTTGGGTGGAGTGGCGGCTTTGGGGCGCGGATCCGACCGGCTATCACGTCGTAAATCTGCTGCTGCACATCGCCGCTGCGCTGCTGATCTGGGTGATATTGCGGCGCCTGGGGATTCCGGGCGCCTACTGGGCAGCGCTCCTTTTCGCGGTCCATCCGGTGAACGTGCAGTCGGTCGCCTGGGTCGCGCAGAGGAAGAATACCCTGAGCCTGTTGTTCTTTCTGCTTTCGGTCTGTTCATTTTTGCGGACGAGGTGGCATAACCAGGGGTCGGCCTCAGTGGTTGGGTCTCCGCAGGTAGGGCGCTTTGTCCCGCAGCGCCGAAGCGGGTTGGGGACAACCCGCGCACCCTGGCCTGACCTCTGTTATTGGCTGAGCCTGCTGGCGTTCATCCTGGCCATGCTCAGCAAGGGATCCGTCGCGATCCTGCCCCTCGTGCTCCTGGGGTTGGTCGCCTGGCGCCGCCGGCTCCAGGCGGCGGATTTCCTCATGGCCGTTCCTTTCCTGGCCGTGGCCGTCGTTCTCACCCTGGTGAACATCCAGTTTCAGAACCACGGACTGACGGCGCCCATCCGCACGGCCGGCGTCGCCGAGCGGTTCCTCGATGCGGGCGCGGTGATTTGGTTCTACCTCGGCAAGGCCCTGTGGCCGATCGGGCTGACCTTCATCTATCCGCTCTGGCGGGTGCGGCCCGATAATCCGCTGTGGTGGTTGCCGCTGCTGGGGGCGGTGGGGGTGACGGGGTTGCTTCTGGCCCGGCTTCGTTCGCTGAACGCGAACTACGCCGCGGCGATTTCCGCATCGCCAGGCGATGGCGGAAATCGGAACGCCCGCGACCTGTGGCGCGGCGCCCTTTTTGCCTGGTTGTATTTCTGCGTGGCGCTGATTCCGGTGATGGGGTTTGCCGACATCTACTTCATGAAATACTCACTGGTGGCGGACCACTACGAGTATCTCGCCCTCATTGGCGTGCTGGCGCTGCTGGCGGCGGCCTGGTGGGGCCCGGCCGGGCCGGGAGATCGGCGGCTCAAATTAGCAACGTCCGCCGCGATCGTCGGCCTCCTCACGGCCCTGACTTGGCGGCAGGCTGGGAACTATCGCGATGCCGAGACGCTGTATCGCGCGACGCTGGAGCGAAATCCGAAGTGCTGGCTGGCCGACAACAATCTTGGCATCGTCGAGGTGGACTCCGGCCGGCGCGCGGACGCGCGCACCCATTTCGTCCGGGCGCTGGAGCTCAATCCCGATTATGCCGAGGCGCATTTCAACCTCGGCCTACTGGTGCGCCGGGAACCCGGCGGGACGGCGGCGGCGGCGGCCCATTTCGCCCGCGCTGTCCAGCTCAACCCCCGCTATGCCGATGCCCATTACTATCTGGCCAACAGCCTGGGCGACCTCGGGCGGCCCGCGGACGCCATCGCCCAGTACGAGGAGACGGTGCGGTTGAAACCGAATTTCCCGGAGGCCCAGCTCAACCTGGGCAGCACGCTGGCGAGCTCGGGCCGGTTGGCGGAGGCGCTGCCGCATTTTGAGGAGGCGGTGCGTCTCAACCCCCGATTGGCCCGCGCTCAGCTCAACCTCGCCCTGGCCCTGCGCGAACTGGGACGGCCCCGGGAAGGGCAGTCCCATTACGAGGAGGCGGTGCGCCTCGATCCCGCCTTGGGCCGGTGAGCCCCCGCATTCTGCCAGGGAGTGCTGGACTAGGCCCCGACTGATGACCGAGGATAGGAGTCACCAACATGGCCGTGAGACGCTTTAGCAGCCGGGCCCGGACCCTGCAGTGGATCGATCGGCGCGTGGGCGCCCCGGTCTGCTTCCTTCTGACCCTTTGGCGCCGCGTCGGCGACGGCGCGGGGCGCCTGGCGCCACCCGGGCCGGTGCGCAGCATCCTTTTTCTCAAGCTTGCCGAGCAGGGCTCCACCGTCCTCGCGCACGAGGCGGTGCGGCAGGCCGTGGCGCGGGTGGGGCGGGCCCAGGTCTACTTTCTGGTCTTCGAGGAGAATCGGTTCATCCTGGATCTGCTGGAGCTGATCCCGCCGGAGAACGTGCTGACGGTGCAGACCCGTTCACCCGGCGCGATGGTGGCGAGCGGCTGGCGGCGGTTGCGCGAGATCCGGCGCCGGCGCTTCGATGCCTGCATCGACCTGGAATTCTTCGCCCGTTTTTCGGCGGCCATCTGCTGGCTGACCGGCGCACGCCACCGCGTGGGTTTTTACGTTTATTTCGGGGAGGGGCCCTACCGGGGGAATCTCCTGACCCATCGCGTCCTTTATAACCCGCATTTGCACACCAGCCGGACATTCACCAGCCTCGTGCTGGCCCTCGATGTCCCACCGGAAAAGTTCCCCACCTTTCCCCTCGTGCCGCCGGCGAGCCCGCCGCTGCCGATGGCGGAGTTGTCCGAGACGGAGAGAGGGGAGGTGCGCCGCCTGCTCGGTGAGCTGGGGATGCCGGCCGACGGCCGGCTCGTGCTGCTCAACGCCAACGCCAGCGACCTCCTGCCGCTGCGCAAGTGGGAGGCGGGGAACTACGTCGCCCTGGCCCGGCGGCTGCTCGCGGAATTTCCCGAGATCTGCGTCGGCTTCACCGGCGCCCCGGAGGAGGCGCCGCGCGTGGCCGAGCTCGTCGGCGCGGTGGATTCGCCGCGCTGTCTCTGCCTGGCCGGCCGCACCACGCTGCGGCAGCTGCTCGCGGCCTACGGCTTGGCCGAAGTGCTGGTGACCAACGACAGCGGCCCGGCGCATTTCGCCGCGCTGACCTCCATCGACGTCGTGGCGCTGTTCGGCCCGGAGACGCCGCTGCTGTTCGCCGCGCCCGGATCCCGCACCCATGCCATCTGGGCGGGCTTGGCCTGCAGTCCCTGTGTCAACGCCTTCAACAACCGGCAGACCGCCTGCCGCGACAACGCCTGCATGAAGGCGATCACCGTGGACCAGGTTTTCGATACCGTCTGCCGGGTCTACCGCCAGCGGACGAGGCAGCCTCTGCCGTTGGGCCAAATCCGTGAAGGGTGAACAGCCTGCGCCCGCCTCTGCGGATCGCCGCCCCGGCTGGCTGCCCCTGGCGCTGTTGATCGGACTGACGGCCATCGCCTATCTTCCCTCGCTGGCCAACGGATTCGTCTGGGACGACGACATCTCCCTGACGCAGAATCCGTACATTCGCAGCGGGGCGGGGCTGCGGCAGTTCTGGCTCACCACCCAGACTCCGGATTACTGGCCGGTGACCGCGACGACCCTTTGGGCCGAATGGCGGCTATGGGGGATGAACCCGCTGGGCTACCATGTCACGAACCTGTCCCTTCATATCGCCGAGGCCCTGCTGCTGTGGACGGTCCTGCGGCGCCTGCGCCTCCCCGGCGCCTGGCTGGCGGCGCTGCTCTTCGCGCTGCACCCGGTGAACGTGGAGTCGGTCGCCTGGATCACCCAGCGCAAGAACTTGATGGCGATGCTGTTTTATCTGCTGTCGGTTTTTTGGATACTGCGGACTCGGTGGTATGACGGCGGGGTGGGGACAACCCGCGCTACCTCGGAACCGGAGCCCTTTTACTGGCTGAGCCTTATCGCCTTTGCTCTGGCGATGCTGAGCAAGGGCTCCGTGGCCGTGCTGCCGGTTATTCTCCTGGGCATGATTGCCTGGCGTCGCCGCATCGAGTTGCGTGATCTTATCGGGCTCCTGCCCTTCTTTTTCGTGGCCGGCGGTCTCACGCTGGTGGACGTCTGGTTTCAGGGGCACCACCTGGCCGCGACGGAGACAATCCGAACGGCTGGCGCTGTGGAGCGCCTGCTCGGAGCCGGGGCCGTGGTCGGGTTTTATCTCTACAAGGTGCTGCTGCCGATCCATTTGACCCTCCCTTATCCGCTGTGGCGGATTGAGCCGGGAAGGCTCGTCTGGTGGCTGCCGCTGCTGGCGGCGATGGGGCTGACGGGGCTGCTTTGGTTTGGGGCGCGCCGCCATCCACGGACAGCCCGTCTTCGCTCGCTGGACGCGAGCTACGCCGTGGCAATTTCTGCATCGCGAAGCGATGGCAGAAATTGGTGGCGCGCGGCTCTCTTTGCCTGGGGTTATTTTTGTGTGGCTCTGATTCCGGTGATGGGCTTCACGGACGTGTATTTCATGAAGTTTTCGCTGGTGGCGGATCACTACCAGCACCTGGCGATCATTGGGGTCACGGCTCTGGCGGGAGCGGGGTGGGCGGAATGGCGTTGCCGCGTTCGGGGCTCCGGGCCTCTGGCGCTCGCCGCGCTCATGGCTTGCGTGCTCGGCGGCCTGACCTGGCGGCAATGCCTGAGGTATCGCGACGCGGAGACGTTCTTTGTGGCGGCCGTCCGGGAGGCTCCCGGCTCGGCGATGGCGCAGGGAAACCTGGGCATGATCCTGGGAGGGCAGCAGCGGCTCCCGGAGGCGATGACCCACCTGGAGGAGGCCCTGCGGCTCGATCCGGGCTATGCCGAAGCGCACACCAACCTGGGCGCGCTGCTGGTGGGGCAGGGACGCATCGCGGAAGGGGAGGCGCACTACCGTGCGGCGGTGCGGCTCAAGCCCGATCTTTTCGTGGCCCACCTCAACCTCGGCAGCATTCTGCTGCACCAGGGCCGGTTGGCGGAAGCCAGGAGCGAGCTGCAGGAAGCGGTGCGGCTGAAGCCGTCCTTCGCGGAGGCTCATGGCATGTTGGGTGACGTGTTCCTCCGGCTGGACCGGCTGCCGGAGGCGGTAGGGGAATACGAGGCCGCGTTGCGGCTGAAGCCTGATCTTCCCGCAGTCCGTGCGCAACTGGAGCGCGCAAAGGGGTCGGGGCGCTAGGTGTTAATTTTATCTGAATCCAAAAGGCTTGCGGTGTCTGAGGAAAAATTAA
>Ga0302325_10002487_pt1 | contig 44717 bp, 38 predicted proteins | sample Palsa_T0_2_FD_201948 | JGI IMG/M metagenome (GOLD analysis project Ga0302325, IMG submission 201948) | Peat permafrost microbial communities from Stordalen Mire near Abisko, Sweden - Palsa_T0_2 | ecosystem: Environmental > Terrestrial > Soil > Palsa > Peat permafrost | place: Sweden: Abisko... | reverse complement strand
TTTCTCGAAAGGATCGCCACATTCCGCACAGAAGAAGTGTCCATAGTGCCAGTTTTCACCCAATGCAACCATGTGTTCTCCAATGATGGGAGTCTTGCAATGTTTACAACGTGGAGCAAAGTTCTCATGCCAGTCAAGATGACAATAAAACCGCAGTCTCTCATCACCATCTTCTGCCATGGTCTGGCCTTCGATCTCTGGGAACTGTTCTCCTTGTGCACGACTTCTGATTCGGTTGATGCGCTCGGCACGCTCTTGAGAGGGCTCCGGACGAATTTCGAGAGATTCTAGGCCAGTGCCGCAAGAGAAGCAGATAAAGCATTGAGGGTGGAAATGCTCAGGAGCCCCATTAAGCTTCACTACACGTCCTTCGATCGGCAATTGGCATTGATGGCAGGTAGCAGTTGCCCTCTTGCCCGCTGGCGACCAGTGGCCCCTGGAGACAGGTGCTGTAGCGTGATGGCGAGGAGGTGGACGGCCGGCCAAGGCTTTTGGATCTGGGAGAGGTCTCTTTCCTGAAATTGGGTCTGAATCTGATTGGATGCTGATGGTAGGGATGCTGGGTGATGAATTAGATATTGTTGGGGTATCTGGGAAATTGATTGTAGGAATAGACGGCTGATCAGAGAGATTCATGGTAGGGACAGGGGGAGTAGAATCGGGGAGATTGATGACAGGGACAGAGACTGGTGCATCGTTTATCTGGATCGAGGGAGTGTCAGGAAGGTGAACGGTCGGGATAGAGGTTGAGACATCCTTCGAAGCTGGTCTACCAGGTAGGCTTTGCCTTTGGCCGCCGCCTGAGACCCTGTCGAAGGGTGATCTTCTTCGCACATCTGGCTTTACATCAGCCTCCTTCGGCTTCCAATTTGCATCAAAGCTTACGATCGGACGACCTGGTTTGTCACTGACAACAGTAGGTGTCGGGAGTTTGGAGCTACGATCCTTCAAGCGCATGCTCGTTGCTTGTCGGATCTCCTCGCTCCTGATTTCAAGCCCATCTTTCATTGGGACTGGCAATGGAGTTTGATCTGCCGAAACTTGCTTGACCTCCATAGTTTGCGGCAAAGGAGGAGGATTTGCAGTGTAACTTGGATCCCTGGACTGCGTGGGAGGATTTCGGTGGATTTCAGATCTGGATAGTCTTTTGATAGGTTCTGGAGGAGTGCTACTTGAGCGAGGTCCGAAGTCTTGAGCAAATTGGACTCTGTTCAGAGGATTGCGTGGCTTGATGCGCAGAGGAGCAGGCATATCTCGAGCATCTTGAGAACGTCCACGGTTGTCGCTGATCTGTGCTGGCTCTTCCCAGATCTGTTCACCGGTGAACGAGCCAGCAATCTCCCCACTGATATTTCTCTTGGCACTGCTTCTCTGTCTTGAACTATCACCGAACTTGCCTGCGCTTGAGATGCTGGCATAAGGCTTCTGGCTCCGTCTCGGAGCTGCGGCTTCATTTGAAGAATCCATCGAGGCACGTCCAGTGGCATCCGGGCTGATGGTTCGAGTAAGACAAGAATAACCGGAGGACCCACTAGAAACACGACTTCTGGCCGACTGCATGCCTCCGCTGCTGCTTGAACTTCCCGACACCGACCGTGGAGCAACATCTCGTGCTAGTCCTGTGATCATACCAATTCCACCATATCGACCTACACTTTGAGTCCTTGCGTGTTGGTAGCTATTCTTCCTAAGATGATCTTTGTATCGATATGGGGCATCAGGCTGGATAGTAGCTTCCGGGTTCTGGTGCTGCCAAACTAATTCCGAGGCTTCGTCTTGAGCTGCAGCGTGGATTCTGATATCTTCTTCGTCTACTTCTTTCAAATCCATGTCTTCCATAGCTTCTCGCAAGGACACAGCCTCTTCTTTCTCCATCCATCTCTGTCCTCTTTCCATGTATGTAGATGTCGGGACGACATCAGAAGGTTTCAGAATTGCGACTGGTGGTGGCTGCGGTTGTGGTGGCTGCCCCAGCTGTCGTCCTGTCCGTGAAGTAACTGATGAGTATGTCGAAAATGATGATTGAGCACGTCTGTGCGATGAGACGCTTGTGGAGCGAAAAGAAGAGTTGGCTAGTGCAGTTTCGGTTGACTGCAACTCTGACACCGGAACTGGTTGGGTGTTTGTTGCAACACCTCGATCAGATTCGCGTCTGCTGCTTGCAGGTGGAGGTCTTGCGCCACTGGGACGTGCGACACGATTGTTGCGAAGGTCGGCCAAGTAGTTGGCTGATATGTGTCAGTAAGAGAGCCACAAGCCTGTATCAAATAAAGTTTTAGGAGGACTAGAGCTCAAAATTCCTGGCGGGGGATGGACCCAACCATACAACAGTCCTGCCAGCGCCTATGGGTGCGCTCAATCTGGAACTCACCAAATTGGTCATTTGACATGTACACAGGCCCAGGAGGCGTGACCTTGCGGTCCTTCGACCGCCCTCGAAGGAGCATTGTGGGAAAAGATGGACTTCGTCAGTCAGATTTGTGTCGATATCGTATCACTGAGGATATTGTGTGTATGGTGTGTGGATGCAGCTTCGAGGTTTCGATGAGTGAGGAATGAAGAAGAAACGAGAGTAATATTTTTATCAGCAAAGGCAAAGCGGAAGATTTGGTGATGTGTTGAGGTGGTGAGGTAGGGCAGGTTGTTGGATGTGTGATGTGTCACCTCTTTCTTTGTAAGTTCCGCAAAGTAAACAAAAAGTTTTGCCAAGACCTTCGCCAAAGCAACAGGGGAGCAACGGTCCTTTGATCACGTGATGTCGCTAGCAAATGCCGCACAGGGATTCAGACAACGCAACGGCACTCATTCTCAGCCTCAGGCTCATATCGTCTCTTCATCTCATCATACAGTATCCCGTTCCGTTCCATGCCATTCCTCCTACTCCAATATACCACGGCGCCGCGCCTCTGGGGTGGCCAGGATGAGGCCTTATTAGTCATGGACCCAACTCCTGATCGATACCTAGAATTAGGTAATTCATAGGTAATTCCAAAATCGGGTTCCCGGACCCGGCACATCTGTCTAAATTATTCCCGTCCGTTAGGGCGCGGCGTCCTGGAACTTCGCGGGGTAAGCGCAAAGTTAGAGGCCCATGATGTTCCCCTGAAGAATCAATCCTTAATGGTGTCTCAATCGCTCTGGATCTTCTATAGATGGTACTTGTCTCTTATCCTATATCTTCCACTCCCGCCTGTCTGCCTTCTTGCGGCTCATTGGCACACGTCACCGACCAGTGAAGGTTTTTGTGTACCAGTTCATATCGACTTCGTATACAGTTACTATGAGAGTTCAAACACCTCCCAACGTGAAATGGGTGGATCTTGAGCCTGAAAATACTATTGATGGCAACACATCGTTTGAGTCTGAGAAGGCAGCGGCGCCTGGTGACCCAGAGCTGACTGTACAACCTCATGCGACGGAAATCATTGCACCACCGGATGGGGGCTATGGCTGGGTCTGCGTTGCCTGTGTTTTCTTAATCAATGCCCATACATGGGGAGTCAACAGTGTAAAGTCTCCTGTCGGCCGTAACCAAATGTTCCGCTGCTGATGATGTCCAGTCTTACGGGGTCTTCCTCGCGCACTACCTTGCCAACAATACCTTTCCTGGTTCGGCCGTCCTTGACTATGCCTTTGTTGGTGGACTTTCGATTTCAATGGCGCTCATAATATCACCCCTAGCAACAGTCTGCGCTCGGAAGTTCGGCACGCAAATATCGTTATTCATTGGTATAGTTTTGGAGACCGGAGGACTGTTAGGCGCTTCTTTTGCTAGCGAAATCTGGCACCTCTTTCTCTCCCAAGGCCTCGCTTTCGGACTCGGTATGGGATTTCTATTTGTGGTTTCTGTTGGGATCGTACCTCAATGGTTCTCCAAACGACGTTCATTTGCCAACAGTATTGCTGCTGCAGGGTCCGGAATAGGAGGACTGACTTACTCATTGGCATCTCAAGCCATGATACAATCTATAGGCTTGAGGTGGGCTTTTCGAGTGCTCGCAATACTTGCGTTCGCTGTGAGTTCCCAATATCCCGGAGAACTGTTTCTTACTTCGCATGTCTTGGGAGTTGTTTACTTCTGAGATGTGTCTTCATAGTTGATGGCTCAAAAGACACTGTCTCAACTCCTAATTTTACCGTTCAAAGCAATACTGAACCGAGATTCTGTTTAGGTTAACACGATCTGCATGATCCTCATTCGAGACAGAAACAAAGCTGTTGGCGCTGTGCAACTTGCTTTCGATGCTAGACTCTTCAAGCGAAAAGAATTTCTTCTTTTGCAGCTATGGGGATGTTTCAGTATGCTTGGGTATATTGTGCTATTATTTTCCCTCCCTAATTATGCCAGAAGTATAGGCCTTTCTGCGCAACAAGGGAGCGTAATCGGTGCTATACTGAATCTTGGACAAGGTACGTCTTTAGTCGGAGTGACCACTAAATACATTTACTAATAGAGACCAAGGTATTGGAAGACCGTTCGTTGGTTATTTCAGTGACGCGGCTGGGCGAATCAACATGGCTGGAACATGCACTTTTTTGGCAGGATTATTCTGCTTGGTCATCTGGATATTTGCCAAGAGCTACGGTGTATTAATCTTCTTTGCTTTAATTGTAAGTGGCATTTCTCAGGGCACAAATCCCCCTTTTCAAATGCTTCGCGAGTTTATTTTACCCTCTAGATGTCGAGAGTAATTAACTCATGAAACGTTGTCTCAACTCCTGAATATTCTCCTTGTTAGACAATACTGACCCCAAGATTAACAGGTCGGAACAGTTTCGGGAACGTAAGTTTTCTCTGCGCTCCGACATCTTAAATTGCTCACTCATCGTGATAGATTTTGGGCAACGGTAGCTCCCGTCGGGGCTGAAGTTGTTGGACTTCAAATTCTACCGTCCGCTCTCTCAATAGTATGGCTAGTACTGGTACTGCCTTGCACATTTTCAGAACCAATCGGTCTCGAACTACGGACAACGGGCGGTGCTATCTACCTCCACGCGCAGATATTCACTGGATTTATGTACATTGGAGCCGCTCTCTGCATGTGGTTCTTAAGAGCATGGAAGATTGCAGAACTTGAGAAGATAACAACGACCAAAGAGGAAAGAGAGCAAGAGCTCCGAGATGATGATATGGTCCCAAGGGAACGACCTGATATCTCAAGGAACCAAATTAAGACAAACGTGAAGAGTAGAGTTGAAGCGGCACGAGGTTTGTGGCCATGGCAACGGGTTTGAAGTCCGCCTCATCCAGGGTCCTTGGAATTGAGCCGTGTGAGCTTTTCCATATCTGCGACTACCGCCACGTGCTGTTGGAAAAAGCTGCAGCCTAGAATTCACACGAGAATGTCGTATTGTATCAACGTCACCATATTATTTCGGCATAAATGGAATGGATGACTTTTCCATGTTTTCATTAGTGAGTCGTGAATGTTGCTGCATCGGCGTTGGAACAGTGCCCTGTGACCTGCACGACGCAATGAAGTTATGGCTGGACAAAATCCAGTGGGATGAAAGAGGTGTGTACGCAAGATCACGGGCTTTGTATCCCGCGATGGCGGAATTTTAAAGATGATAAGATGGGTGGTCTCTCATCAAACGCTTACTCTGAACAGGTGATCCTCAATCAATTCTGAATTATATCTCCTTGCTATGACCATGTTCAACTCCACAGACCTTACAGGCTTTCTCCTAACACCCCATGGCAATGATACACTCATTACTCATCCAGAACTCTGCACACTCGCACTCTGCGACCTTACCTCGCACATTTCGACTCCCTTCACTCAGAGGCAAAGCTCTGTACGCTACCATCTTCGCCGGCTGTCTTATGATCCAACTCGCGCTTGGTGTTGAATACCGGACTTCAATGACTGCAGCGGTGCTCGGCATGCTCGCCGAGATCATTTGGCTATGTTGCAAGGATAGCAATGCACAGCAATCCTTTCACGAAGACCAATTTTCCTAATTTATCTCGTCACTCTGACAATCGCACCTGCTTTCTTGAGTGCGGCAATCTATTTGTGCTTGGCAAGAGTTGTGGTTACTTATGACGAAGAGAGAAGTCGATTTCGGCCCAGAACACGTACGATTTTGTTTTGCAGCTGCGACTTTCTTGCGCTCCTGTTTCAATAAGGCTTATTCTCATACTAATTTGTTGTGTTTTCTTACGAGAGCCAAGAGCCAGGGAGCTATCTCAAGAGCTCGCATAGTCTGTTTGTCCTTTTGTCTCAAGAGCCAAGAGCCAGGGAGCTATCTCAAGAGCTCGCATAGTCTGTTTGTCCTTTTGTCTCAAGAGCCAAAACAGCTCTGAAGCTCTCAGCTCCTTCACGCTTGCCTAGAATCTACACTGCTAACTTGTTGGGCAGGGCTATAGGTGGTGCTGTTGCAAGTGGTGCTTCTTCTGATTCTACGGCCAGTATTGTTCTAAGTGTAGTGGAGCACCATACTGACGTTATTCAGACGCAGATGGGCATCAACATCATGTTGGCTGGTCTCTCCTGCCAACCAGCGTCGCTCCTGATCTTTACCATTTGTTGCAGCGAGTTTGCCCTTCGCGTCTATGCCTTCTCTCGAACACCAGGGCATCCCTAAAATTGCGGCATCGAGGGGACAAGTCGACCCAGCTCCCCACCCTCAATCCGAAACTGTCAGCCTCTTTACAGCAGCCTCTCTAAAACCTTCCTCTTCCGCTCATTCCTATCTAAACTTTGTGTAGCAACTCTCACAATTTTTACCCGCTCTGTTTTCCGCATCGCCGAGCTGTTAGGAGGGTTTCATGGGCCACTAGCAAACAACTAAATCAGCTTCATGATCTTAGAAGGAGCAATGGTGTGCATCGCTTGTTTGTCTCACAATCCTACGCTCAGGAGTGTGTTTCCAAGGGGAGTGAGTGGCGAGCAGCAAATTTCAAGCTTGCCGGCAAGAGGCCGAACTTAAAAGCAAAGAGGTCTCGCTCAGTAATGTTGATACCGAGAGTGCGACGGTGGTCCAGCCGCCAGAGTACAGTGAGAGTGTAGATGATGTTGATAGCCTGCACTCGGAAGCTGTGAATGCGAAAGCGATGACTGCCACACAAGTAACCTCGTAAGGACTAGCCAAGCCAAGTGCACTTGGAGATGCTGCCAACCCATGGGATGCGATATGAGAACACCAGCAATGAATTTCCGCGGCCGAAATCAGAATAATGTATGATAAATTAGTACAAATTGCTTTTCATCTTCTAATAGCGTAGGAGTTTTGGGATATTAAATGACTAGAGACTTTTCATCTGTATTGTAATCGATGCGAAAAGAATCACTTTGAAATACACACATTTAGCTCCTGCCGCTCGGGAGAAAAAACTGGTCAGAATTTTTCCCATGTGGCTTCAAAATGTGAGCTTGTATATTATCCAAATGCTCATCAAATTCGTGAACAGCGTAAAACTTTCTCCATGAGATACCAATATATCCCATTCCCATACCAACGCCATAGCAGTGCAAATAAAACTCATCATTCATCACATCGGTTCCACTTTCTGATCCTTCAAACCATCTGCCCTGCTGCTAATCCCAAGCCAACCCCTGCCCAAGCCACCTTGGCAAAACATCCCATTGTTTGCCTAGGCGCCCCGTTCGTCGTCGTCGAAACAATAAAGTCTGTCCCAAACTGTGGGCAGTTCTGTGTAACAAGCCCATAACAAGCTGCCTTGCTCAAACTACTGCAAATGCTCGTCACACTCGCAAGACCCAAGTTCGTCGTTGTAACAGCTACTGTTGTCCCTCCTCCTGGAGCCACGATGGTCACACCATTTCCGCCTCCACCTTGTAAATCCACGGTGCAGGCTGCATAATTGGTTTGGCAGTCATTGTATGCGCTATTGCAGTCGGCGCTGTTGGCGTACGTGGTCGGGATATATGGAAAGGGGAAGTAGGCATTATTGACGTAAGACACTGTCCCTGTAATCGTTGCTGTTGCTACTGAACTCGTGGTCGTCGTGGCTGTATTCGGACTCGTACTTGTTGTCGTAGAGGTTCCAAACACAAAGCCGCCGCTTCCTGTTCCCGTCGTTGTCGTTGTCCCTGTTGCGATCTGGATTGTCCCCGTACATGTCGCTCCAATGGGACAGCATGCTATATTCCTTGCATGGTCGAGGGTGCATATCGACCCCGATGTGCAGCAAGCTCCTGCATCTGCTTTTGCCAAGGTCGAGCAGGAATTGTAGTTGACAGGGCAGTTTCCATCTCGTTTCCGGAGCTCGTTCTCTGACGAGTGTATGATGGTTTCATTGGAGATGAGGAGTGAGTCGTCGAGATGTGGTTCGTAGAAGGGAACGAATATAGAGGGTATTTGAAGTGCTGAGATTGGGAGAAGGAAGAGCGAGATGCAGGCGGATGACGGCCGCATTCTTGATGCTACGGCTGGAATGCTCTTCGCTGAATAATTGACGTCCCAAGCGGTTCGAGCCTGTGCCTTTGTAAGTAGATGTTTTTTAGATGATGGAATCAGAGTTACAGTCCAGAAACTTTCAATCCACAATCAACCAATGGAGCTGGAATTCGAGAAACTTTCTTGGAAATTCACGTGGGGGAAGTGGGTGTTGATTTTGATTCGCGGGGGCGTTGATGCAGCAACCTCGCAAGCCACGGTGAACAGGGGTCAACATGGTCTTCGTTTTGAATCGTCTTCGATTCAGGATTTATTTCTATATTCATTTTTGTGATCATACCATCATATCCTGATCTATGAATACGATACATGCTGGTATGTGTGCAATCTGGAAAGCTCCAAATCCCGAGGAATCTCGGTTGTATAACTTTTGACGTACACTATTCGATCTTAAAGCAGCAGTGGACTCATGTCGAGGGGCGGAGTGGAAACCTAAATTGATCGCATTAAGATGATTCTATGTAGGTATATGGGGTGAGGATAATAGATCCTGTTGTTGGTTTGGAAATCAAATTCGTTGACTGAATCTTGTGAAAGTAGAGTATTCCAACGCTACTAGCTCTATCCAACGTCTTCGAATCCCCACTTTCTATAAGGATAACAGTTCTCATTTTCACCACAGCTCCTGCCCTTACGGAGTTATACCAGGTTTCCGTGAAGGGGTATAGGAGTCTCATCAACCACCAAAATGCGGCTGGATATCGTCAGAGCCTCCAAGATTCATTCAACCAGTCAAGATCACCACTCGAAATAAGGGACATTATGTTTTCATAGAATACTTTGCTGCCTTCGTGCTATGTATGGTACAATGCAGCGAGTTGTGTTCTTTCTCTATCTTATGGAACACGACCGCCTCCCGTGTCTGAGGTATCGAGTTGCAGAAAGCATGCAGAAGCCAAATTTTTGGAAACCCATTATCGGAGCATGCATGCAGGCCATGAACTGAAAAAGCATTCCGCCTGAGAGTAACGTATGCTTGGACTTTTAGAAGAGGTGGACCGAGGCTATGCCAGAATATGAACAATAACAAACAGGATTGGAAGAAAAAGCAATGCCCATGCTCTAACATGGAGATGAGCACGGTTAGAATATGCCGCAGAGATCTCCAATCTTCTGTGAGTCCTACAAACGCCACGAATACCAACAAAACTCTTAAATACAATCAACATTGACTGCCCAAAGTTAGATACCCGCATAATAGCAGGACATACAAGCAAGGGCCAAACGGATGAGTCGTTAGAAACATTCAGGCGAGTAATCCACCGAGTCGTGAAGACAAGTTCAGGTCCCGTACTTGGTGTGACTAACGCGGCTGCACTGATAGAGAGAAGCAACACTCCAAATTTGAAGCTTGATTATAGTAGGTCCGACTTCTGATGTGGTGCCCGTTCGAGCTCCTCTCTCAACTTTGGATCGACTAGATTGTCGATTTTCTTTCTGCTCTTCATGTCAAGAGCACCATTTCTCCAAGCTGCTCGAAGTCTTTCAAAAGCCGGTCGGTCACCAGGCTCCTCATTCTTGACCAGCTCCACGTAATGGCGTGCCAGGGTTTCGGGAATGACCTTTTTCTTGCTATTGAGGATTTCGTCATAGTATGATATGAGGCTCTTCATTCCGATCATGGCGTTCTCCCGTGCGTCTTCAAACGCATATCTGCGGAACTCGGAATACATGGTCAAGTTGAAGTTCCTGCATAAGAAGTGCGACCAGAATTCATAAAGAAGCTTCATATCGGAGTGCGTCTCGCCGATATTTGAGCTCTCGCGATTTCTCAAAGCTCTGGAATGAAAAGTGGTATACAGTTCTTCGGAATTGTGTTCGGATACGGGGGCTGGTTGTCTCTGGCCTTTAACCCACATGACTGGCGGCCCATTGCTAGTGGGTGACTTTGTCGGCGAGAGCGGTGTAAAGGGACTTCTTGAACGACGGAGATCATCAGGGGAGCTAGGGGTCCACGTATTAGCTGATGACTAGGATTGAGTACATGATGGCAGTCTTACGTTTCTATCGCCCTTGATCCATTGGTCAAAGTTCGACCTTGACGTGGGTTATCATGAAGCTCCTCAGCGATCGATTTTCCATCAATGGAACCATTGGAAAAGGTCCTCGAAGACGCATTGTGAAATGAGGTCTTTGGCTTTGAGTCATCATGACTTCTCTGGAGAGTGAACACAACAGTCAAATGTGCAGCTTCATCGTCATGGAATGTAATCTCGGCCTCCAAAGGATCCGGCAGTCCGCTCAGAGGAAGGAGACCAGGAGAAAAGTCTGGGACGGCAGCCGAGAGGGGAGTTTCTGGGTGGTAGCTAGTGCCGTTACCATTCGGAATAGGAGGGACGGATCCGCCGTTGCCAAAGGGTCGAAAACTCGACTCTGTGCCATTGGGCGAGAAGGCTGGTGGAGACATAGAATGATGGCTAGGCATGATCATTCCGCCTATGTGTTGAGGTCTCTGCGCGAGCTGTTGACGCTGGACGTATGCCGGACCAGCGTTTCTGACGGACTCGTCCCTCTCTTCCATCGTGAGGACCCATTTCTCCCAACCCTCCTTTCTACGCAGTCGATCAAATCCATCCTCCCCCCTTACGAAGTCAATGATCTCAGATTCTTGGCAGGCGAATCGCAAGGTCTCAAACTCCTGGGTAAGGGATTGAATACGCTTGAAGCCAGCAATGAAGTTGAGGAAGACAAATCCTTGAGAGTCCATGTGCTTCCTCAGATAAACGTCTTTACAAAGATTGTCGATGGAGAAGTAGTACTCGATCTGCATTGTGACCATTGCAATTAACGAAGGATAGTCAATGTATGAGGGGTAAGGCACAGCACTCATGGATTGCGGTGGTGGGTAGTCAAACATGGGGTTGGAGGTCTGGAGAGGCCCCAAGTGTTGAGGGATAGGGCCGCCGTTCGGAGGAAATCGACCATACATGGAATTGTTGGGTATTGACTGCGACCGAGAGCCACCACGACCACCTCTCGAAGGGGATGGCGCATATTGGTTATTGAATGACGGTGGCTGAAGTGGTGGACTGTAAGGACCTGAACTCTGACGAATGGGATATCCGTTCAGTGGCTGGGATGGGTGGCCATTGGTGAAGATATGTTGGGGATGGGGTTGACCATTTGGATAGTTGTTGTGGCCTCCTCGTCCACGGAAGCCTCCCCGGCCACGATCTGAGCGAACATCATTTCGTTCGCGAGACTGAGCATTCCCGTCTTTATTGATCGTGGCAGCCTCCTTGAACTGATCGGATCCTCTAAGATTTGGGTCGCTCTTGCGGCCATTATTGCCAACCAGCGACTGACTCTCATTGATGCTGCTCTGCATTTGGTCCGGCTTCAATCCCGAGAGATTCTCACCTCGTTGTTGATCCTGAATATTTTCGAAACCACGGTCTTGTATGCTGGTGCCTGCAGGGTATCGAGCTTCGACCGGAGCGCTCGATTCGCTTTTCGTTGGGCCATTTCTGGACTTGTCTGCTGGTTGGGCAGTAGATGGTTTGCGTTGATCACGGGCCACAGATTCGTTACCTCTCTTCGAGTTCGGGGGAAGCGATGCCGCTCTAGGACCATCTCTGCTTGGACGTCTCTCAGGCTCTGTGGATGGATTGCCAGCAGCAGTGGTAGATGTATTTTGACCCTTTTCTCCCACTGCGCTTCCATTTGGATGGCTGGGACGGCCTCCACCTTCTGTTCGCCCACCACGAGCTCCGCCACGACCTCTTCCACCTCTTGTTGGCAAAGGGGTATTGAATGTCACCGTCGGAATATATGGTACAGGGACCCATTTCTCTTTCGGTCGTGGTTTGGATGATGCATTGTCATCCTTGTCTTCCTTCTCCAACTTTTCTTGAGCTTTACGCTTCTCCTCCTCTAATGCAGTCTCGGGAGTCGGCCATGATATGGCATCCTCTACTGGTGGGGGTAGTTGATTTGCCACAATCTTCTCATCTTTCTCACCCATTCTGCTCCCTCGAGGGCCAGCCCTCTTATTTGGCTGGTCATCCTTAGCTTTGCCTGCGCCTTCTCCGCCTTTCTTCTGCCCTCTCCCGGTGCTCGCTGCGTCCTTCGTTGCAATAACTTTGTCTCCATCATCGGCGTTCGAAGGTTTACCCCGCTTCTTCGTATCTCCAAGCTTAGCAGTTGCCGCTGATGTGGTATCATTCAAGATCGAGGACTCGACAAGCGATTGAGAACTTTGAACAAGCACTGGACTAGGTTTGATCTTGGCGAGCTCTTCCTTTCGCTGTTGCCAAAAGTTCACAGTAGGTAAAGGAGCCGGGACAAGAATCTCTGGCTTTACTTCTTCCTTTTCCTTCTCCTTTTCAGCTTCCTTCTCGCTGTTCTTGCCCTTCTTGCCCTTCTTATTTTTTCGACCTTCTGTGGCCTCGGCAGGCTTTTCTGCTGCAGATGCACCACCTTGAGAACTTCGATCTTGTATTGAATCCGCAGGTGTGCTACCAACTAACACAAAATCATCCTCTTTGTCCTCCTTCGGTAATGTGGATGTAGATGCTGTACCAAAGCTTGGCGAAGCTGGCGATGACCTAGGCTTTAGTCCTGCTGCTTTCGAATCCGAGATCGAGCCGTCATAGCTTCCATTCACGCTTCGGTCGCCCCTCTCAGACCCCCCTGAAGGCGTATTAATCACAGAATTCGGATCCCTCGCCGGTGTGCTAATGCCAGAGGTGTTCGTCTGACTTGACTGTATTGTTGAGGCCGGTGTCGATGTTGGGCGACCCTTTGCAGCTTGTGCATATGAAAAGACTGGCGGAGCAGGAGCACCTTCCCCAATCGGTCTTGATGAGGTGGAGCTCATTGTGAGATGGGAACCTCAATAGGCTCTCTCCTTGTGCTTCGCTGAGGCAGACAGGTTTTCACCCACTGCGCCAATACCTGAACCTTGGATGAGATATTTGTAATCCCTCCAAATCTGGATGTCCGGAGAGGTGTGTTCTACCCCTCCGCACCGCTCGCCCCCTGCGCGTATATCACCGGTTGAGACCCTGGTGGATGTAGCACAGAAATTGTTAGATCAAATTTGTGGATGTAAGAAGTTGTGGCGTGTGCAGCGGGATGGGATGGGATATCGAGAAAATTTGTCGTGTGACGTTTGTGACTTCGATGCCCAAGAAAAATTTGCGAAATGAAATGTGTATCAAGTATCAGTCGTTGATGCTGGAATCGGCTTGCGTAGAGAGAAACGATGTGGTTTGTTTAATGACGCCGAATCTTGCTGGCAGCTACAAGAAGGTTCGCGATGCTAGATGAAGAGTGAATATTAGCTCAGCAATTCCAGCTAAAGGTGACTGCGTTGTGAATAAAGACGATAGGGGATTGGGTCAGAATTCGGGGAGATGTGGTCTGCGCGAATAACCGGCACCGACACAAAGCTCGAAATGACGTGGAAAAGTGGTAACAAACCTCGGTGAACCACAGGGCCAGCAAGTCAGACCCCTTTGGAGATTCCCCGGAGTTCAGTCCACACTGAGAAGGTCAGCAATGGAGTGGGAAGAGGTGTTGAGCGTTTGACAGGTACCTCAGTGGTCGGGAACCTGCGGCACGTTCCTGTCGCAGGAGCAAGACAGAGAGGTTGAAATGCAAACAAGAACCGAGCCGTGGAAAGGAAGGTCGACCTCGAGGAGTCCTAAGGGTCGAAGGAAAGGTTGAGCGATCGACGTGGAAAAGTGAAGATCGTTTAGGGCTGATCGTGAGAAGATTGTGGTCAAGTTCGAGCCCGCAAAAAATTAAGTTAGCTAGAAAAGAATCATTGGGTTTGCCGAGACGACACCAGAACACGGAAATAGTCAGTCAGTCAGCAAAATTGGGGCATCAAAACGCGTGGGCCCTAGAGTTTCGATGGCTGAATTGGGTGTGTAATCGGTATTCTCCAGCGGTTTACATGCATGGCCGTCTATTTCATCTACTGTATGTGTGAAAGTTTGGAAATTGGTATGCGCGGGTTCCGGCTCCGTTCGTTCTCTCCGCTGTCCCTATCCCCGCCCGATGCTTCTTCGTGCTCACCCACAAAATTTCCCCTTTGAAATATGTTCCACACGGCACGCCGTCAGACACAGGCATGTGCATTTTGGAACTGGTCGGAAAACTCATTATTCAAGTTTACTTGAGGAGATTCAAGCAACGGATCTCGTCCGGGTCACGGGACGCTTCAAGGATTCTGCATTGGCGGGGGCATTTGTGCGGGAACCTCACCAAGCCCTTCTCGTTTAATGCTGGCAAGGAAGTCATTTTGTGACCTAACCCGTGCGTAGAAAGTACAGAGTGTCCTTGAACATCTAAGAATTCGAAATTGTTGGAAGCGTTACAGATGAAACGGCATTTCTGGTTATTCAGTTTCTGCAAAAGGATACTAGTGGAAGTCAGTTGGGCAGCAGCCTCTTCCAGTGAAATAGGTCTTCGGATTTCCATGAAATACCCCGGTGCTTATGCAGTCAGGAAATGAACGTTGCAGACACAGAATAATGTTTGAAGCCCTTTCCGCTAGCAAAGTCCTCATCTCCCTGGTATATAAATTACATCACGGTGGTTCCGTGCGATCTGTTGGAATAAGAGCCTCACGTGAAGTTTCCCCTTCAAATTCATAAGCTCGAAAATACTGAAAGGGCCAAGGTGAAACCAGGTTCCCGCCGTTCCATACCAGCATTCGGAGTCCAGAAGAAGGGGATTCTCCAGTGATACCTCCTTAGGTGAGGTAATATTACATATGAGGAAGAATGTTGTCACATGATAAGGCCCATCTTCTCATAGCCAAACGTGATCGAAAAGCAGCCACTCATATGCATCCTATGTACACGACGCCTTGATTGCTATGTGAATGGAAGGGCTTGTCTTCACCCCGTCATCCATGCTGCGGCCCTTTGAGCACCGAAGCTTGTCGCAAGCCTTAATCTGCAAAAGTTTCATTAGCGTCGAACACCAGAGTTTGAAGTGATAGGAAAGTCACTATTTATAGAGCTAAGAAAAGCCGGGAAGAGTCTCTAGTGATGAATGCTGAAAGTATGCTTTGTTTGCGAGGAATGAAAGACGCTTCTTACCCGCTTGAGCCCATAGGGAAATAGCTGACAAGGTACCAAATCAAGCATGCAAGTTGCACGAGAGATGATATTAAGGTGAGAATGGTACTTCCAAGCTGTAGATAGTTTTCAAGTTAGTAAACGTAAAGGCAAGCCTCGAGACTGGGGGGACCACGTACACCAAGACTGAAATATAGAGTCAAGGCTATAGATCCAAAGTAAGCCGCCGTAAAAGGTAGACGTGGTGTCGACATCAGGTGCGAGACATAATTCCAAGGGCCCATCATTGCAGCCCATGATGCTAAGAACAAGGCTGAGCCTAGAGACCATCTGGTGTCACAAGGGCAGTCAGTATTATTAGAACGGGGAAAGAGCGATGATTCACGATGAGATGCATTCGTAAGGAGATGGTTATATTAGCAGCTTCAATAGTGATATCATCATGTCTTAAAATGAAATACTGCCCAGCGGGGCGTGCATGAGGTTGGGCGGATACCTGCAGCGGGTGGTCCTGCCGAGAGGGTGGGTTGTCTCAAGCGGCAATGCATGATCCGTGCAAAGCACAGATCAGGAGCAAGGGAATTTTAGAACTTACAGAATGGCAAACTTGCGTGGCTTTGCCATCATTACTGGCCAGAAAGCAAAAACGATAACAAAACAGGCAAGTGCTCCAAGATTGCAGCCGGCAAATATCAACAATCGGTCCCATCTGCTCACTGTTGGTACGCAAAGTCAGCCTCTCGGTGCTTCTCCAGAGTAATACGAACGGAATTCAGCCACCATGGCTGCATGTTCCACATGGTCCGTGAGGTTGCTGACGCAGGGGCAGTCGAATGGGGAGGAATGAGGAAAGGCTGACTCACAAGCAAACCACCCCTCCTCTTCTTCTCGTCGATTTCGAGCAGGGAGTGGTGCTCCAGCACCCTCAGTGGTAGGAAGTCTAACATAGCCACTATCTCCGAATGGGTTCAGTGACTTGATCGACGATAACAGCCCGGTCTGCTGAGCAGTATTGGCGGGGACGTCCGGGTCGCGGCGTGACCACCCAAGGGAATTCATGGAGTCTCTGAAAGAGGAGGATGCCATGATAGTTTCAGATAACTGGTAGTTGACAGGATAAGGTTGTTCTAGCCCGAGTCTAGCTAGTCGTAGATGGCGATTAGGAAGATAAATAGATAACCGGTGGGTGGGGAGGTTGATCTATGGCAAGCGCTAGATCCGCAGTCAAGAATGGCTAATGTACCAGTCGAGCCGCGGTCTGAGCTGCAAATATGTTATGCGTTGATCGACTGCGTGGAAAGAAGACGACTGGTCTTGACGGGCGACGAGGGGAAGGGTGTCCAATGACCACTGAGAGAGACAAGGATCGCGACACGAGAGTCTGAATTCGACCTTATGAATTGGCTCGTGATCAAGACGATCCTGGATACGTGAGGTCCAGTCGAGGGGGGGTGATGGAAAAGGGCGATTTTATTGGATTGGGGGTTGGGCTATCGGCAAAGCTGGAGACAGGACAGGAGACAGAAGTCAAGATATGTAGGAAGGCTGTGAGGCAGGCAATGGGCGACTAGGTTACCATGGAAAGGCAATCCCGAGAGGGTGTGTGGGTGTAGGCAGGCAGAACAGAACACATGAGGTTGGAAAGACGCGCATCTTGAGGTTGCTGTCTTACTCTACCTAGTCTAGCGCAGTCGCTAAACTGCACCCCGGTCGGCTTGCACATTCGAGATCGAATGGACCGAAATATCCGACCGTTTTGGAAAATGCTTCCAAAGCGATGATGCAGTCCGGTTTTTCTCAGATACGAAGTTCAAGTGCTTCTCTAATGATATATATCTCAATCTTGCACTGGGTGTTCTGCAGCGGTTGAGGCATTGTGCCCTAGAGGTGCTGATGTCTTTCTGCACATTCCTCACCCTTTTGGCGACCCATGGCATGGCAGCCAGGATCCGCACTGGGGGAGCGCCACCATCCAGAAGGCCACCACGGTTCGGGCCTTGACTACCGTACAAGCCCGTACCAGTACCGGCCGGAAGGGCACATTTTCAAGTTCGCGTCGTCAAACATCGAGAACATTGAGACACTGTGAGACATCAGCGCCACCCTCCTGGGCGCTGACTCGCTGATAGGCAGCGAATATCCCGAGGGCTGTCGAGCGTAAGCATCAGCCAGTGAGCACACGCACCGAATTCTGGATTCGGGGCACCCCTCCCTTGTAAACCAAGTGTGGCAGTGTGGCTCGTCTTCGTGTGGATTTGAGGTTAGCTTCTGAATCTATCCATCACCTCTCCCCCCCCTTTATCACCTAGGCCTCGCACTTCGGCACCCAGACACGTTCAAGTGAGACCTCATGGCCTGCCCGGACGCTGAAATGGGAGAAACCAAGGTCAACAGCAGCTATCAGGAGGCGTGTGGCTGACGACCCAGAGCAGGACTGAGATTGCTGGACATAAAAGCATATCCTCGCGCCTCGTCTTGTAGCCTCTGGTTCCCCAATCATCCAGAATCCCATCCTACTACTGCCGTGTTCCCACACCTTACGGAGCCTCATCACGTTACCCCGGCGGGGCCTCCATCTACCCCACAATAGTAGCTCCTTCCTGTTCTTGAACGCATATACAAGTAGTGCTCTTCTAGACTCAGAGGAGCTGGGACGGCGACATACAGGTTCCCCTCACCAGCAGTATCCCCGTTGGCAAGACGCAGCCAGCAACCTTCTCGACCGCACCACCACATTGCCGGGATCTTGCGCCCCTCAAACATCCCCCGGATTCGACGATCATCAACGCATCACGCAAATATACAAGTTGTTCAATAAGGTAACCCGTGGAGCCCAGATCAAGGAAGGAAATAACAGCTGTCGTGACAGCCGCCGCCTAAAGAGAGCAGAGCAGAGCTCGCATCTCAATTTCAAGATTCGCCGGCGTCACGTCGAGCATCGACAAACGAGAGCGCGCGCACCAGCTCAGGATTTATTGATTACTAGAGAAAGCACTTTTGGGTGTCGAGTTAATCAATCAATCAATCAATCAACCCCGCCGTGGAGCTCAAAATAACCCAGGCGCAGGCCGAACAGGCTAGAGACTGGCATACTCATACGCAGAAGCACGCACGCACTGCACCGAGAAGCGCATATAAAATACGAGAGGAGGTACTTTGACATCTTTGGCAGCTGCTTCACTTGACGTCTGCTGTCAGCGTCTGCGTCTGCGACTGTGAACTGCGACCAGCTCGCTCTAGCTCGCTCCCAGGCGCGTAGCGCAGACCATTGGGCCGGGCAAGCGATTCAGTCACCCACACGGCTTTGGCGACGACGATTGACTCGATCACCCCGTTCACCCCATTCACCCCATTCACCCCGTTCACCTCTCACCTCTCACCTATCACCTCTCACCTCGCTGCTCCCACGCCTCGTCTTCGCCTTCTCGCCTTCCTCGCCCTCACGCCCCAATCAATCCCACCCCTGTCGGCGCTCCCACGGGCAACCTCCGAAAAATCATATTCTCCTCCGCTAGACAGACATAGCCAGCGAGCTACACCCGTACTCCTCCTTGACACCACCGAAATTCCTTCATTTTTCCATCGCCGTCGCACAATACCCGTACCCGCCCATCTCCACACTTTGCTGTCCCGTAATCCACCCTTTGTGCGACACTCGGCCAACCCAAGCCGAGCCAAACCGCCTGCGATCCTCACCGTTCCCTCGACCGCCTGTCTAAGGCTGCAGCAACACATCGTGGGATTTTCTACGCAGCGGCTGTTTGGCATATTCCATCCTCGACTGCTCTCCGCATCTCCCAGCGCATCCTAGATAGGTAACTGCCTTCCCCTCCGTAATTGTCACTTTTCATGTTCCCGACCATCCCGTCAGAAGTATCACCTTCTCTTCGCCCGCGGTAATTGACGCTCTGTTAGACAAGGACCCCTCTCGAGAATATCCGCAGAGAATCCGACTTGTACGCCGGAACAGACAGTCCATCGTGGCATAAGAGCACCAGCCATCGGAGCCTTCGCAGATCCTCGACATTATTGCGGTGCTGCTTCGACAAAGAACTTCTACTTGCGCTTCAGAGCGTTGCGACAAATTCGCCCGACGTAAGTGCACATCTCCTTCGAATATCTTGTGCATATCAATTCAGAATCTGGCAGTGGGGAGGGTTGCAGACTTGTTCATTTGCAATTGCCCGAAGTGGATTAAGCTGCGACCTCGATTCGATTATCAATGCAGCACGCCTTATTACTTCGCTGCAATGGGCTGCCAAGTTTTTCTTGCTTGCTTTTTCCATTTCATAGCGCCTGTGAAGATCTAGCAGAGGCTAATGTTTGTCACACACTTTAGATATTACAATTGTTGCTCCAGACCGTTGCTCGGACAAACTTCTACCATCCACAGAGTGGCACCATAAACCTCCATCAGCATCTGAATAGAGAACGAACATGGCTGGTACGGGTGCGTCCAGCCCATTCATCAAAGACGAACCCGAAGATCAATTCTTCTCGTCCCATAACAACCAACGATTCATGGGAGGCTCTCAACAAGGCTTCAACGTACCACAACAACACTTTAATCAATTTGGCACACACGGAGGAAGCATCAACCCAAGCGACCTCACGATGAGTAGCAATGGTGTAGCAATCCCGAATGGTGGATATGGATCGTCCTTCCAGAACAATTTCAACAACCAGGCTTCAAATCCCAGCGCCAGTTTTTCGAAGGGCATCTCGACGTTTGGTGATGACGAACTACTGGACAGCCTTGGATCCTCAAACCAAGCGGGTATCCAGAGCAACGGGCAGGAGTTTGGCATGGATTTCGATTTCCCCCAGAATGTGTACAGTGGACAAAATGGTACTGCGGCATTATCGGTCGACCCGAATCATATCAATGGCTACTCGAACACCCCAGATGGGGATCCAATCCAGAGTCCATTTGTCCACAACTTCAACCACGCGCAATTTCGACATATGCAACCTCAGCATGCCTTTGGAAGTTCCTTACACTCCCCGGGTTCTTACACCGGCTCACCTGTTCCTGGATCAGATATGAACAGCGGTTCAATAGATGCAAGCAACTATGCAAAACAACGACCACGGCTGTCACAAGTAATGCAAAGCAGAAAGAGCTCCAATACCAGAAGCCCACTCACCCCAAAGACTCCTGTCATGTCGAGTCTTCACATTGGCTCCGCTGAGCGTTCGAATTTTGGGACAGAACCTATTCGAACGCAGAGTCACAGGCATCAGAAGACACTCTCCGGCCAATGGGACCAAACCCCAAGCAGTCTCAACTCTTTTGGAGGTTCAGACTTCTCACCTATTCAAGGCATTCACCCAAATCCCGCAATTTCAGATATCCTCAAAGGCACTTCAATGCCAACGAAATTGAATAATAGCCATCAAGCTGGCAGTGCTCCAGCCCTTCAATCCCAAGAAATGAAGAGAAGAAGACGACGAGAGTCTCATAACTTGGTGGAACGTCGAAGACGAGATAACATCAACGAACGTATTCAAGAATTGAGTCATCTTGTTCCGATGCATCGCCTAGAAGATGAAAAAGTTCGCAAGGCATTGCAGAACAACTCTCCATTGTCGCCTACTCTTGCAGGCCTGTCAGCACCTCCCTCTGGTATGAGCCCCCCTCAGGCTACATCAGGGCTAGCTGGACCAGGAGCCCGGAGAGCGACTGCTGGCAACATCACCACAGGCATTCCGATAGAAGAGAAGGACAAGGGTCCCAACAAAGGTGATATCCTCAATGGTGCTGTGAGCTGGACTCGCGACCTGATGTGGATGCTTCATCTTAAGCTTCAACAGCAAGAGGATCTTGCCAATATCATTGCCGAATTAGGCGGAACCTTCCCTTTCGAGGAAACCGAGGATGAGAGACGAATGCATACTGAGCTGATGGATGCTATGTTGAAGAATGACGGAGCAAAATTCCACTATTCTCGGGCTCCTGGAAGTGGTCTTCGAGTCCCAAAGCACACCGATGTCAAGGGAGACCCTATCGGTAGTGCAGCTCAGGGAGGCCAACTTGACACGTCATTGAGTCCTGATGCTCATAGTACTGGTGATGCAGGCCAGGCTGGCATGGGTGGCCCAGGTCAATACTGGAGTGGTCACAATAGCGGAGGTAGTGGTGCTGGCTCGATAAGCTTTAAGGAGGAAGATGAATATGGAATGGATCTCACTCAATGAGGACTCTATCTCGACGTCTCCACTATGGTTTTCACGGTCATCACGGTTGTCATTTTCAGGGTTGGGGTTGGGTTATTCAGAACCAGAGCATACACGGTTTATTTGTCTTCATTGCTCCTACTTTCCTCGTATCAAATTTAACTTTTTGCTTGGCGTTCTTGCATTCGGGGGTAGTTTTGGAGCAGTTAACAGGAGGGCTTGGCGTTGCTTGAGTGTGCTCGCAGAATACGAGTTCTAGCATGGGATAGGATGCTTTGAAGTGTTTTTTCTTTTTGCGCTGGCTGCTTTCTCATTCGCTCTGGGTTGCAGCATTCATCCGTTCATATTTTTCTATTGCATCAGTGTTCATTGTCGGTTTGATTGGCACGATGGCCAGTTTATGATACCTTTGCTCCCTATTTGAAGACAATGAATGGGCTTCCCTCTATTCGGACTCGGGCGTCTTCTCTATCTCTATGTGCTTGTCTGCCTTATGTAGACGTTGCTGATTATGAAATATACCAACTGAACATCCTGAGACGTGCTTGCATCTATGATGCCTTGATCGACCGTTCGTCACATACAAGAAGAAACTCATTGCTAACTCCTTCCTAAGTAAATGAGATATTAGGACTATGAAGATGGATAGTCACAGTCGGTATTGCAACATATCACCCCAGAAGAGTTCGGGAATTAGTATCGTAAAGTGTCAATTCATCCATGGGTATCATCTACGCAAAACCATAACACCAGATCAAAATATTGTAAAACTCCCCGGATATGCAGAACAGTCTGTGGCTATTAGTCTACCAATGCTTACAGGCCAGTAAATGCTCATGATAGCTCATCAAAATACCCCAGGTTTCTTTGCGCTTGCGATTTTCTTGCAATGCAATCATCTCCAAAGCCTCACAACCATTGAAATACTTCGTAAACTTAGTCCAACACTCCTTGGATTTCGGCTCGGTAAATCTCTTGCCGAGAGCTGCAATGTAGAGAGACTCCTCGTGGGAGACCTTGTGAGGATCCTTGATAATGTATGGAGCCATGCCCTTGAGATGCTCGGCCTTGTTGACAGAAGGATGGTCAGTTGCGACAGGCTTTGGCATCTTGGCGAATGCTGCGGCCGCCTCAGCGGCTTCCTTTGCGAGCTTGTCTGCAAGACGTTCAAGACGAGCATTCTCGGCAACTTGCTCCGTGCTAAGTGGTGCGGATGGATCGATGTCGCTGTGCTTTTCGGGACCAGACTCGTCCGTTGACTCTTGGGACTCGCTTGATCCGCTCTGTGATTTGGCACCTTTCTTCGACTTCTCGATAGCCTCCGATTTGAGTTGGTACTCGACTTCGTACATGATCTCAGGCCAGACCAGAATCCAGGCGAAGGTGCGGAGCTGTGTAACCCATCCACCACGAATGAGCCATGCTAGCATATCAAGGTAGGTTGGACGGTGGTCTTTGCTAGGAGCGAAGCTTTTAAAGGGACGAGGGGCAGCTGATAGCGCAGCAAGGAAACTTGGAAGGGAGGGAGCAAGTGGGAAAGCTTTCTTCCATGCAACGCTGGCGGCTGGTAGCTTACGGCAGTCACAGTTCGGGGAAACGATGTATGTTTCGCGTGCGTGAAGAGGTGGGATTGCGATGGCCCGCCGCCAGTAAATGAGGTGCTGAGAGAGGACAAGAAGGCTGTTAAGGTCGACGGCGTTGGTCTGCGCAACTTGGAGGAATGAAAGAGTGGGCTTGCAAAGTCGGATGCATTCAAGCAATGGTGCGGAGAGGTCAGTATCATCTGCTTGGATCTCAGCCACGATCTTGGTCTCATCATCGAGGAGAAGGAGTGCGAAATGCTTGTTGAGATGGGTAGAGTCCTCATTGCCTTCTTCGTCGACAAGTGGATTGGCAGTTGTAAGAAGTAGTCCAGGAATGGCTTTCTCTGTAGAGCTTGGAAAGCTCATGAGAAAATTTGGGATAGGAATCTGGAGAGATATATCCAACGGTGGTGTAGTTGCAAAGCGGATTGTGGCAATCTTGCTGCTAGAGATTGCAAGGTAAACGTCCCGAATGGCTGCGGCGAGAGTCGACTTGAGCAATATTTCGTTCCACAACCAACTCATCGGACGTCCTATCCTGCTATTAATAAAATTTTCAATTACAGACATAAGCGACTTACTCTCTTCCTTTGCCTTTTCCTTCATAAGGAGAACCATCTCTGACTCCTTCCAGACATAGTTTGCAGAGGCTTGAGCATGCTTCAATGCCTTATTGAACTTCTTGATGACGTGCTCATAGATGTCTTTGATCTTTCCATCAGCCTTATCCTTCGGAACATTGAGAATGAAGACAACGTTAAACATTGTCATTCCTCCATGGTCATCTCCATCCTCGGATGTGTTATCCAGCTTTTCGTTGAGGGAGACATCCTTCATCTCGTCTTCGATTGGTTTCGTCTCAGGGGATCCAGTACCAGCTTCAGACTCGTCCTTCTTTAGCTTCTTGGCCTTCTTCAGCTTTCTTTTCTTCCAGAGTCCATCCTCTCGGATGTGGATGGGATATGAGACGAAGTAGAGGGGGTCCAGAGACAGCACGAACTTCTTCTTATGGTATGCTCGGGATGGTGTGAGGATGCTCTCAAGATCTGTTGTTTCAAACTTGAACAAGTGCTCCCAAGGGACGACATGCTCTCCGTTTGGCTTATCGTAATGGTCGTCTCCCTCCAACTCCACCACGTGACTCTGCTTCTGCTTTGGCTTGTCATTCTTCTCCCAGTTGCCACGACGAAGAATGGAAAATCCACCATCTTCCAGGTCGGAATCATCGCTGTCCAGTCCTTGCTCCGGATCTTCTTCAGACTCGCTCTCATCAAGCTCTGTTCCGTATAGTCTCTCCTCTTGCGAGGCTTCGGTCGATGGTTGGGGAGGGTGGTGGAAAACGAATCGCGGGCCGTCTCTTGATCTGATAATCAGAGCAACACCTATAAGGCCGGAGCTTCCAATTGGCGGTGCTAATGAAGCCATCTTGCGAAATACTTCATTCGGGTGTGCAAGTCCTGCCCTGTGAGGACGACCTGAATTTGTGACTTTGTAACCAACCGCGGAGGGCTTGGGCTTGGTTCCTTTTGCGGTAGACGAACCAAAAGCCGCCATTTTAGCGCTTACTGTCAGGGCCGTGCGCGAAGCGAAGATTGATCTCCCCCCTATTTTATGGAGCAATTTAAGGGCGAGCGTCTAAATGATATGAGGAAATAGTAAAGAAAATGAACGAATCTAGATGCAAGTGTGAAGAGTTGTTGATTTGTGGGTGTGGTTGTCGGTAGGGACCCGCTTTAAAAAATTCACCAAATTGTCAACTGAATCTGTCTCAGCTAAACAGGTGAAAGAACATTCCGGAAATCTATTAATGGTTCAGAGATTGGATATTTCAAGTCCCAGACACCAGCTATGGGCCTCCTGGGTATATTTTGGCTACAACATCATAAAGAAGAAGGCCAAAATATTATCAATTTACAAAGTGAATACCTTGTGGTTGGCACTTTTTAGAAAGGGTCTTTCCACATGCCAATTCCTGCTTAGAAATATTAAGTAAAATTGGAAACTTTTTTTTGGTGAAAATCAATGAAGCCCTTCGTATTTCATTTATCCCAGAACATAATGAATAGGTCTCGGTTGTAGGACGCTGTTTCAGGGTCAAGTCAATCTTTTCATATATCTTAAGATATTTAAGTTATCCAAAAGCTACTTGCTCAGTTTCCTTCCATCAGATCGCCCAGGTAGTCATTTATCTGCTCAACCGCTTTTCGCCAACTTCTGTCAACACTCGTGTTTTTGTTCGGCAATGTCTGTTGCCAAGCTGAAGTAAATACTCAAATTCTAACTTAGAACTACATAAGACAACAATGTACAGGGTTTTCTGTCTGAAAAAAATGCAGCGTTACTTAACTTCCAAGAGCATATTCTTACATGGGACTCCACTAAGGTACATCTGATGATAGTAGGTAGCCATACAGTGCTCTTATTCAATGGCCTCCTCACATCATATTTATACCCCATAACGCCCCTCTCTGCCAGCTGCAAATTTGGCGGCAAATGGAACTCGTTTAAAAGCATAGGAATAGTGATGTTTCAATTTCTCGTTCACTGATCTTATGCTGTAAAGCTTACATTTAAGATCATCTGCCGCTAGTGTTATTTAATCTCGACAACTCCCTCCAAGCTTAGACACTAACTTCTGCTATGTAATAGCGCGCAGGTTTCTTCCAATGATATCCTCCTTTTGCTGATGAGCGTTGGAAAAAAGAGCTTTCTTCGGTGTTTCATGAACTAGTAACAGAAGTCGAGGTGATCATGGCGAGGCATGGAATTAGGCTGGCAATCTCTTCTCAGAGAGGAATGCATGTGCTTACACACGGAGTTCGGTAACGTCTCATTCATAGACAAAAGTTGAGGATCTGGCTTAGAAAGATCAAGATTGATGTTAATCATGTTATACATTGCTGACAACGAGTATAAAGAAACCGCAAGACCGAAGCCCAGATGAATAGGAACATGGGTAAAAAGCACAGCAGCAGATGGGAAAGCAAGCACACTAATCAGTTGAAAGAGGTTTGCTGTTTGAGCAAAACATGTAGATTGGGATGAGAGCTGCAGCGAAATGTCCCATTTCATTTTAGACATCCAAGGTTTCGGCCACTACGATGCTATTTCTAAAATGTCCTCTACTTCCTATAAAACTCCAAAGTACCCAACCAAACGCCGATGGTGTGCCACCGATATGCTGCCCATGTGTGATCTGACGGCCTTTCGATTCTTCCCGCTACCATCTCAATTCGCCCTTTTCCCCCTTGTCTTCCCCATCTTTCTTAGGGTCAGCCGCGGGCTTGTCCTCTTTAAACCCTAGGTTCTTGAATTCGTCCTTTGCCATAAGATTCCTGTGCAATATATGAGCGGACTTCTTCAACCCTAAGAATCGCAAGACCCAGCGCACCTGTCCATCCTACAGCTCAAATATGATTTCGCCAGGTTCCTGCACTGCTCGTCGTTCATCCCCTTCGATTTCTTGATGCACGATAGATAGCCAATCATGACATCTTTGCATTCTCCTAGATATACAACGCATTAGCAGAATGCTCTCTAATCATCTTAACCTCGGATGCGAAAGAATCGTACCATCGTGATCGAGAGGAAAGCTTCCGCGCTCTGGTCTGCATTGAACGTCAGCGTCTTGCCGTGTAGAAAATGAAGCGGATGACCCACGGTGTCGGCTTAGCGTTGATCTGACGACCTCCCGGCCCTCCAAATGCGCTCATCTTGAAGCTGAATTGAAGCTGAATTAAAGCTGAAACTTCCGCCAAGTTTGAGTTTCGATGTCGGCAGCTTTGCAGGAGCAGCCGACGCTAACGAGTAAGTCCCCCGGATTTTGAGGCCCCACTTGCCGTTTTTGGGTCACTCCCTTTGGAAGCACTATCTTTACCCAACGAGATGTCTGTTCTATTGTGCCAATGTTCTTTATCGGGTTCATAAATGATAGAAGTGAAAGGTGCAAATTTATGCATTCTAATAATATAACAAAGCTAGTGAAGCTGCAGCTGAAGTTTCTAGGAAAACTCGAGCAAGCTGTCAGCTTGAACAGGAATCGTTGACTACGTACAGTACGCAGTATGTCTCTCTGGCCCCACCTATCTTATTCCATTACCGGTCCTATTTGGAGGAGCAACTAGACACTATAGCTATTCTCCAGCCCCAAGGATCAACCTTTAGAGAAAGATCATCAGTAGGTGCTCAAGTATACTCTCGCTTTGCTGCTTGATTTGAGAAGAGCACAGGCTTTCCGAGTGTTAATAACATCACCATAGAGTCCCTTTGTAGTCTTCATAGTTGAAAGATAGACGTCGCTGTTGAGTGGTCACTGGTTAAACTATGAACAAGACAAGCTTTTCGGCTCTGGCTGCCCGCTTTCCAGATCCAGTCCGGCTAGTCCGACTTCATTTATTGAACGCCACATTCAGCTTCACGATCTTTCAGCTGTTCAGCTTTGGGTTCCTCAATTGCTTTCCACAACTGTGATTGGCCTGCGTTGAGGTCATTTGGCCCACCAGATTGCACTACTGTGGCATTCAAGACAACCCATTATCTCTGTACGGCGTCGGGGATAGGTCGGAACAACGGCTTTAGTTTCAAGTCCCACCTTGCTGCAGGGAAGTCAGGCATCGGACCAGAAGCTCCAAAGCCATCCAGAGAATCGACACGATCCCGATGGAGCCAGCGTTTTTCGATTACTCGACAAATCGCTCACTCAGCGCAACCGTTTGCAAGGACGCAAGTGACGGCATTGTGCAGGTCCCCACCACTCAGACCACACATCGTGAAGTCCCTCCGAAAAGCGCATATTCCCCGTGCCGCAATTGTTAATCGTAGACAACCATTTCAGGGATCGGCACTATCCAAAAAGAAAACCGCGCTCGATTTTACCGGCCACGTTATCATTGCCTTATGAAGTTACGCACACGGCCGCTAACTAGCCACTTTCCTGCATTCTTGACCGCTCATTTGCCATTCTTCCTCCCCAATCATTATCGTGAGATTCGTCATGATTTCCTGACCTAGCAAATAACCAGCGCAGACAAATACTGTAATGAAAGAAAGAGGAGATTCGTAACCCATCCATGACCAGCCTATAATTTTCCGATCTAAAGAAATAATGTAACCCAATCCTAGCACCGCTTGCCCCTTTCCCCCGCGTATCCAGGGATCCGGACAATCCGTATCTGCCCTACCCCATTCTGGTATGGCTGACTCGATTCGGAAACGTGCGATGTTACAAGTACAAGCTTGCGGTCGAGACTCGAGGCAGGTCACTCGCATTGTCGCTTAATGATGGCGGGAAGCTGTGCACAATGATTGAAAATCAGTTATCATTCTTATGCAAGGATTTGTGCTTGCGTGATTCTATATCTCTCCATCCTGTGAAAAACCTGACGATGAAAACTCCAATGAAATAACAGAAATGGTGCTCATCATCAGAGCAGATAGAATGTTGTAATGCGTGCGCTTGTCGCGAAACCTCAACAGAGTGTGTGCGACATCATGAAATCTTCGGGACGATCGTCTCGTGGACATCGTCAAGTGTGAAGAAGCACGAAGCTGTGTAGATGCTGCGTGCTGATGACCGAAGCGAAAGGAGTGATGGCGTACATGAGGATATCTATCTCCCATCGTAGCCGACTGGAGGGGCGGGTAGAGCAGAGGTTGAGTGGTATGGGTTGTCGTCAATGTAACGAGGACCTCGCTCATAGCGATCATCGTAGGGTGCTTGATCGTAGCCGTTGGCCCTACGTCTCCCGCCGTCACCGCTTTCGCTCCCCTTCTTCTTTTGTCGCTCGAGACGCTTTTTGTGGCGCTCCTCCTTCTTCTCTCGGAATTCTCTGCACTCGTGCCGCATTTCGTTCGCCTCCTTGATTTCTGAGATGGCTCCCTTGATTCCGAGTGCAGCGATTCCAACAGATGCTGCATCTTGCAGTGTAGCCTTTGCTTTGAGCTTTCGGGCCTCCTCAGGGGTCATCTCTCCTTCCTGCACAGCTTTGTGTCTCGCATCACGCTTCTCCATGCTCTGATAGATGTTGTGTGCAGCATGGATGGTTGCAACAGTGGCCAAACCTGCTGTAAGAAGTTGCTTACCTTTCATCTTCTTGATGCGCTTCTCATCACCTGACGAGGACCCCAAACTACTATCCGAATCCGAACCAGGGTCCTTCCCTTCTGCAATACGTTTGTTCCTCTGTCCATCCTTCTGTCGAGCTGAGCGGCCTCCACCACTTCTTGATCCAACATTGCTCGAGCGCGAATCGGCATATCGTGGATCACCGTATGGATCTCCACGAGACTCAGCATATCCACCATCCCGAGAACGTCGGGAGCCTCTGTGGTCATCATCGGACCCACTTCCACCACCTCGACGAGACCGATGGATACGCGTCTCTTCAACTTCTCTCACATTCTCGCGTGATCTCCCAGCTTCGGCTGCTTCACCAATGCCAAGAGCAGCAAGCCCCTTTCTGGCATAGTCTGTGACACTCTTGCTTCGTTTGCGCTCTTTGCGGTCACGTCTCGGAGATGGGCTTCTACTATCGTAGGAGTCCGGGCTGTCTCTGCGTCGTCGAGAATCACCACCACGGGACCTAGAGCGAGAACGGTCCAGCATCTTCTTTCCTGCAAGTGCGCCTAGGCCAGCTGTAGCAAGTGCTGCGAGACCGGCTCCTCCACCGCCACCTGATGGGCCTCTGGACCTTGATCGTGACCTGCCTCCTCGGCTGGATTTGCCATCGTCTTCCACGTTGCTTCGTGAACCGTTGATCAAGCGGTTGCCTGCAAGACCTCCTACGACAGCCTCAAGAATATGGCGCTTGCTCTTGTGGTCGGGGTCACGGTCTGCCGCTGCATCGATACCACCCGCTCCAATAGCTGCAGTAAGGATGCGCTTGCCTTTATCTCCTCCCCACCCACCGGGTTCATTTCTGACACGGAAAGCTTCGGTGGCACCAGCCAGAAGCGCGGCCTTGGCTGCCTGCTGAAACTTTGCTGCTCCTTCGGGAGACTTACCACGGCCTCCACGGGATCGTGAACGTCGTGAACGGGCATCATCGTAACTATCATCACTCCCGCGCCTGCTACGACTTTTCTTTCCTCCAGCAGCCTTCGCAGCGCCTAATCCGGCGAGACCCAAAGCACCTTCAACAAGAGACTTGCGACGGCTCTTCTTGGGCTTCACGGTCTCTTCATCTGAGGAGTAGTATTCAGCGATCTCGCCATTCCGACCCCGGTGGGCAACATATGTCTTCACTTTCTCTTCGCTCTTGCCGAGATGCTTGGCGTAGAGTTCCGCACCCTCGTAACCAGCAAATGCACCTGCAGCACCAACAGCAGCTGTTTGAAGGGGGTTGCGAGAAACCGGACGACCGTCTGCTTGTTTACGATCCCAGAGTTCTTTGCCGCCAACGGCCAAAGCTGCTCCGCCGACTGCAGCTATGATTTTCTGGTTTCGCGAAAGTGACCGACGACGAGGCTGAACCTCTTGTTCTGCGTACGTGGCACTCTTACGGCTGGGACGATCGTCTAAGTCACGATCTGACCGGCGTGGATCACCCAGATATGCTCCATATTGTGAACCACGTTCGGCTGAGCGAGCACGAACTGGCGGGCCGTACCGGTCTTCTCGTACCAAAGCCCGTTGTTGTTGAACGTAAGCGCCAGCTGGTGGAGGAAAGTCTCTTCTGACTTCTTCGATTGAGAGATCACTGTCTTCGCGAACGGGTCGTCTCACCATGTCGGTGGTACGGACTGCGTATGGCGGTTCGGGTGCAGATGCGACGGGAGATCGAACGTAGGTCTCTTGGGTTTCAACATATCGAGGCTCGCGATCATCTCTGCGATCACGATGGGACCGGTGTCGATGTCGGCGGTCGTCGACCTGATCATAAGGGTCCACTGTAGACATTCTCGTTGGAAAGTGTTCTATGCAGACGCGGCTTCGAATGCTCTTGCCAAGCCTGTAGAGTGTGCGATGGAGGCGCCAGAAGCCTTGGATTATTTTGAAAGTTGATGGTAACTGCGTGTTGTGAATTCGACGATGATGCGAAAGCCGCAAAGCGACAAGATAAATTTACTGCCAGTCGTGAAGTTGAAATAATGTGAGACTGGTGATTTCGATGGCGTTGTAATGACGGAAGTGAGGGGACAAAGTGATTTGAGGGGGATGTGCGATGAGAGCCTGTGAGGGAGGCTGGGTTTTGCCGAGTAGCAGCTGCAGCATTTGCCTCGACAGGCTTCGGGTCCTCAGAGCTCAAACTTATGGGGCAGTGAATGGAGCAGGGGAGGAGAGGGTGAATCCATAATTCTCCACGCAGTCGCCCAATGCTGTTGGTGTTTCACTCTCGCTGGATGCTTCGACCGCGTGCTGCCTTGTCGAGCCAGCTGAGTTACCATCATTCTGCAGAGCAAGCAGGCATCGCCCTCGCCACAGCCACACCACCCAAGTCAACTTATTTCCTCCAAGAAGCATTTCTCATAGGGCAGACCCTGAAAAGACATGCCACGCCGAAGAATGTCTCGATATCCAGGGTCTCAGCAGATTGTCGGGTACTTTCTTTCACGGAATCCTCACAAACATCGTCATTTGGGTATATTGGGCTCTCTGGTATTTCGAGCCCAACCAAACATTTGCTGCCACGAAGAATGGACCGACAGGCCACTGACTACGGGATTGCGCAGCAGCTACAGTAAAAGGCGTGAGTTCAGTCGGCAAGCCCGCACATGTGGTTGAGGAGGCAAGAGGGTTGGTTTTAGGGGTCTTCTGAATGCTGCGCCTCTTATGGCTGAGGATGACCATTGCCTCTTGTGCTGGAGGCAATGCTGATTTTCGTATCACATTATCAGAATCACGAGGAGCACACTTCGGCGTAGGAGTGGGTGTGTGTCTTGGTGTGGGTTCACAACTGGATGTCCCCCCCAACGATTCCGAGAGCCCGATGACTCTTGTTGGCGGGTCATTGAAGATTGCTTCAAGATAACGGATTTACCTATGATGTCACCTCGGGCTGCACGTGACCCGAGGCAGAATTCTGTCCTGTCCTGGCAATCTATCAGTTTGTGGTAAAGGAAGGCAATACACTGGTTCTGGAAAACACTTTGCACTATTTTTGTGCTATTCGGAAAGTCGATTTCTTGTGCCATTGCCCTTCTGGAGTCGAGTGCGTTGGGGGACGGTTTGAGAAAGGCACTCGAAGGGAATCTGAGGGCACCCCACTATTCTGAACTCTATGCCTGGCGCGTATATTTTGGATACTGGTTCGTTGGCTGAGAATTTTCACGGTCTTCAGCAGTGCAAGGCCTCTTTATTACAAGTTGCATTGCATCGCTGAATATAGCCTTTCCTCACAGCCTGAGTAAATGGACGCCTTCTTCATGGCAGTACCTTCAACATACGATCCAAGATCCGTATATCAGCCACACCTAATGCGCCACATACGGGTGGCTCATCACCAGCTTCGAAAATCAAGTTTCACTCAATCTTGAGCAAATGGAAAAGCTCCAAAACGAGGTACTTGCAAGCATATTTCCATGGCCCAAGGGTTGAGATGCTCGGCCGGACCCATTAAATTTCTGCTATTGGTTGGAATATACTTCTGTACCTTGAAATTACCCCTGTCTGATCTTGCAACTGTTCATGACGCTTCAAGATGTGAACTGTCAGGACCTTGGCTAGGTCAAGGTTAAGAAGGTTAAATTCAATAAATGCTCTTCCCTTCAGTGGCCGATTCTGGGATTGTTCCAGAGATTTCTCCAATTCATTTTACCCCGTCTCCAAGCTCAAAACCTATCAAAGATGCTCTCCTCAATCTTCACTGTAGCTCTACTGACCATTACTGCTCTTGCCGTTGAGCAAGGCAAACGTGAAGCAACAGATGCAGCCCAGTTTACAAGCGCTGCGGACCAATTGATCTCTCAATACATACCCTCAACCGCTCTTCCGGCCCTCGAGTCAGCCGTGAGCGCTGCGGCAAGCGCTGCTTCCGTAGCCGGTTCACCATCGTCTCTCATTTACGACGGATTGCTTGCGATGAGCATGCCGGGATGGTTCTCTTCAGCCATTCCCAGCGATATGTCTACTCAGATTTTTGCTCTTGAGTCCAAAATATCTGCTCTTCGAGCGACATTGTCCTCTGGCGGCGTCACCGTGATCGTCATTACAACAACCAATTCGGCCGGAAGCACAATAACCACTAGCTCAACCTCGACAATTCCATCTACAACTGTTACGGGCACCAGTACGAGCGGCGTTACTGCAACAACGTATGTTTCTTTGACCCATTCACGAGTTTAAAATTTAACAAAAACATAGGACGGCTACCACAACTGGTTCAGGAGGGTCTGGCGCTGGAAGTACGCTATCAACTCTGACAACCGAAGTCATCAACGGAGCCACATCTGTCTTCAGCGTTGCTGTCAGCGCAGCCTCGAGCGTAGTCAGCAGAGCCTCGAGCGTAGCTACCCAGGCATCGAGCGTGGTTAGTGTAGGAACTAGTGCTGTGAAATCTGCAACATCTGCAGCGGGTGGAGCAACTCCGACTCATGTCTCAGGCTGTGTGGCTGGAGTGATCGGACTTCTTGGATTGATGGTAGCGTTGTGATGAGTGAGAAGATGAATTTTTTGGCTGGAGTTCTGGTTGCCTGTCCGCCTGCGGCAACTGTGCTTTGGTCTGCTTAATCTACAATATATGAAATTGGATCTGTCCGCACTACATCTTGCTCCATCTCGAACATATTCCTTGAAAGGTCGAGAAAGAATGAAAAGAATTGATACGCTGCAGGATCTCTGAAACTTAGAAGCACGGATTCTTGCACGGGCTCTGACTTTCTGTGACCACCAAAACAATCCACTATAATTGGGCAAAAGCTTGAAGTAGGCATTTTTCCTGGGAGCCTGACGGTCCTACAGAGAACGCAACTTTGTGCTCTGGAATTCATATGTGGCGGTGTTCTTGCCGTGGCCTTTGGGAAGTTGCCATTCAGAATTCTGACTTTATGCGCTAAAACGCAATGCCCTTGTTCTCACCCACTTTACCGCTCTGTTGACATCCTCACTCCTGTACTTCATAAGTATTAAAGGCTTCGAGTTCGACAGAATCGCACGACAACGTGGACAAGCAGGGACACCTGTCCACGCGTTTGGCGCGACGACAGTGAACGATATTGCTTTCCCGCTGTTGTCTGTGGCTGAATCTGTGCCAAATTTCCGCACTAAGCATGGCTGAGCTGGGGGCTGAAAAAGACGAAATATTTGCAGATTCTCTGACGAACGTACAGACCAACGTCTATTCTCAATGGTTCTGGTGATAGTTCGAAGGATGAACACCAGATCCTGTTCTCTATTTCCCGCAGGCCATCCCTTAGAGGGCCTTTCTCATCTCCAATCCTCTATTCTCACCTCTCCTCACGATGGGCAACGCCGCGAGCAGCGTAGGCTATCAGAACGGCCTAGCTCTCTCGGCACTGGCCATCTCGCTGGTGGCTCTTCTCACGACAGTTCTCCAGGTTTTACAGCAATACTTTTCGAGTGCTGAGGGTTATCGGAGATGTGCAGACTCTGTCATGGGTCTTTGGGCCAAGGGAACACACAGAAAGTTACGCCTTCAAGAGTTCAGGTTTGAGGTGGTCTTTGAAACGCCAGTTATCTTCACAGCACACCCGAAGAACGAACGCGGTCCGATTCAAGGCAGGGCGATACATTATATCGATGGCACAGAAAATTCGTATAGGAATACACGTGTCTTTGGTCCAACAGCTCAGAAGAGGATAGAGGCTGAAGCAACGGCGAGAGTACACACCGCAGATGATGAGCGAGCTTCATGGGTTACTCTACTGTCAACTCTCCAGCTCAAAGAATCTATGTCGAGGAAGTGGGACCTCGAATTCCGGGAGAAATGCCCTCCTCGGGGTCGACCTAGAAGCGTGATTAAACTACCCCATTATCCGCTCGCAGTTGGTCTACAGAGCAAGACTCGCTCCTGGGATTTCATACCCTCTTCGATCACGAAACCATATGCAACATCTGCTATCTGTCATCTGGTGGAAATGATGTCTATGCTGGGACTCTACTGGAAGGTTTTTGATCAGTCTACATGGAACTTGAGAGCTGAAGGCAATGGATTCATTCTGACGTCAACCATGGTTCATGGCCTCGGTGTTATGGTCGTATTTGCAACGACGGGAAAGTCGGCATTCGAAGAACGAAGGGTCATTCCGTGCCAAGAAATAAAAGAACTAGCCTTTGGAACGGTGCCGAATATCTTCGAGGATGAGGCATATGTGAACAGGGACAAGGATACTCAGAGCGTGGAATTGGTATTTGGGACTGCGGAAGAAGTCACAAACACTTTGGAATCTTTAGGATGTCAAGCGGATACGCTAAAGAAGTACAACAAGGACCACAAGCACATCTTCTCCGGTATTATCCCCGGCTCTCTTCCTTCTTTTACCATACTAACAGGATACAGTGTCATTCGAAATCATCGGTATGCTAGCGAAGGTGTTCCGTATTCGCGGCAGCAACTTCAGAATGCTCCCAAATCCGACCAGTGATCTCTGGCTCAAAAAAATTGGAGCGAAAGCTTCCTGGAAAATTACCAAGCTCATGGAAGTCTTCCAAACGAAGCTTGCAGAGTTCATCGAAAACGAAGGACTCGACAATAATCACAGAATCACCGGCATAGCCGGCCAATGGAAGCGAATCTCCGACCTCAATTGCAAGGACGAATCAAACCTCAGCATCGAAGTCAAGGAAGCTATCCACGATGCCATCGACGAAACCAACGAATATCTTCGCTCGATTAGCCAGCTCGAAGTTCTGAGTGTTCTTGTCGCACACATCACCAGGGTAGTGGAAGTCCTTGATGACCCTATCTCGTCTCTAAACACTATCGTCCTCGCCAACAAAGAAGACGCCCTCCTCTCCTACTACTTCTACCAGATCCGACCCGTCGTCATCGGAAACCTAGACCCCAGCAAGAACAAACCCCTGTCGAAAATTGAGAAGTTAGAGAGGAACACGATTTGGATTACATTGATCTTCAGGATGTTGTGTTGGCTGCTGTTGCATGATTTTGATAAAAGCGATGTGAAAATTGTGCCCTCGGATTTGAAAGGCTCAAGAATGCCGGTGTATATTGGATGAGACGTTAAACTGCATTTTGAAGTACGGGTGAGCGTGCATTTGGGCAGTGGGTGAAATTTTGTCATTTTGAATGGAGTTTGACGCATAGCGGAGTGCATAATACCTTAAATTGCATCGCCTAGAATAGGACATCTAATGAAATTCTAAACACCTCAACGTATCTAGATTTAGATGTGCTTCAAATATAAATAAATTCATTAAAATAGGGAATAGTTGTCGGGCATCTTGATCTGCCAAGGTCCAGGTGGGCAAGGACGCAAAGATGCCATCAGATAGCGATTTGTCTTATAATGTAGGAGACGAATGTTGACATTGAAGTTATTTCGAAAGGTCCCCATAGCTTTGGGACATTGGCATACAGGGAATGTTGGACTTGATTATTTTCTTGTCCCATATCGGTCTCCCTCTCAAGCACTCTGAGGTGGACGTGCACGCAAAAGATTATATCTCCTGCTGTGAAAACCTAGCCATAAGCGACGAATGGGAGCCAGGTGCACTTGATTTTTTTTGATTATTTTGAATCGACTTCTATGGCACAAGAACATACATATCTATTTCTCGGGATCTATTCTCCGTTTGCAGGATCCCCAGTAATAGCCCCACCAGCTTGTTTCCACGACTGAGCCATAGCCAACAAATTGGATAACCTCGCTGTCTGTCTATCATCTGCAGGGAACACATAGTCGATATACTCCTCGTAGCTGTCGTCGTCCAACTTCCGACGTCTCTTCGTCTTCCTTGGCATCTGTTTCTGCACTTTCTCGATATCGTCCTCCGAGCCATGCGTTCTCTCGAATGAAAGCCATGCATTGAGTAATGAGACTCTCTGTGGGTTCGTTAGCTTTTCGCCTATTAAAGGGATTATGGGTTTGCTTACCTCTTCCTTGAGTTCTTTGTCCTTCATACTCTTGAGCGCTCTCTCGAAGACCTTCCGTGCTCGTGCCTTGGCCAACTCGCTAACGGGCTTCTCTTCTTCCTCTTCTTCGGCCTCTTCTTCATCCTCATCTGGTACGTTGATCTCGAAATGAGCATAGCTGATCCAGACCTTGACATGATCGGTCTTCTCCAGCAATCTCTCATACAACTCCCGAGTTCGGTCGTACTCGCCCTCTTCTTCCTCGAAGTCGATGTATGCTTTCCACAATAATTCGGGCATGTCAAGCACGGGCTGGTCAATGGCGAGCTCGAAAATTGCCCTGGTTCGCTCAAGATCATCAAGGCCTCGCTCCAACTCTGCAAACTTGATCCACGCTTGGCAGTTCGCTGGATTCCATTCGATGTGCTTCTCGTAAAGAGTTCGGCACCGGACAAATTCGAAGAGTTTCAGTTCCAGTTCCACATACCCCTTGAAAAGCTTGTCCTTGGGGCACATCCCGATGGCTTGACCAAGTGTCTTCCTTGCGGCAGATAGATTTTGTTGCCGAATCTCAAAATGTGCTTTCATAAGCCATATCTTGGCGAAAGTAAACTTCTTGTGGGGAATAAGCTTCAAGCACTCCTGGTAAATCTGCCTCGCACGCTCGATATCCTTCGATTTCATCTCTTCCCAGATGGCATAAAAGACCCAAAGATAGATGTAACGTCTCCAGTGCCTCTTCTCTTGTGTTGGTGGTATTTGGGCAATTGCTCTTTCGTAGACATCCCGCACCCGGTCCACATCATCAGAAGTTTCTTCCAATCTAGCGTAATCGAACCAGATATCATAGTTTTTGGGATTTTCCTTGATCTGCTCTTCGTATTGCACTCGTCGTTTCGACAATATGACATCTTCCACACCTTCCCGATCGCCAAACTGTTTTTCGAAAGTCGTATAAGCCTTATGAAGAGCTAAAGATTTTGATCGTGCCAGGCGATCCAAAGCGTACTTGTAAATTGCTCTAGCACGCTCATACTCTTTCAACTTTGCCTCATATCTCGCGTAAGCTATGAACAATCGTTCATCCATGAATTCATCACCCAAAGCTTCGACTGCGGACCCAAAAACATCCCGCACAAGGTCACTCGTCCCGAACTCCTCCTCAAATCTAGCCCACTTGATCCAATTTCTCGGCTCGGGGTGGACCATCGTGAATCTTTGAAAAATCTCTCGGGCTCTTTGAAACTCGCCATATCGTTTTTCCAACTTGATATAACTGCTCCAAGCTGCCTCATCAGGTTCCCACGCCATCCATCGTTCGAAGACCTGTCGCGTGCCAGGAATGTTTCCCAGCATCTCCTCCATGTACACATACTTGTACCATAGCTTGTCAATCCTAGGCAATATCGTGACTGCGCGATCCAGCAAATTTCGGGCATGGTTGATATTTCTCGTCTTCATCTCCGCCTCGATATATCGAATCCATAGCGTAACAGAGGTTGCGTCGACGTCCAGAGCTCTCTCGAAAATTGACCTTGCACGCTTGAACTCTTTCTGCTCCAATTCCCATTGAGCATATCTCATCCAGTTATTCATGTTAATCCTGTTCCTCCGCACATAGTCCTCGAACTCCTTTCGTTTCCTGCCTTGGAACTCATGGAGCTCTTCAAGATCAGCAAACCGCTGAGTGGGCGCCTGAAGACCGGGTTCTTGGCGATCGACAGCTTCACGAAGAAGTTGTTCAGCAGAGATTTGGATAGCACTGGGCGCCTTGTTCTTGACCCTTGGGGGTCCACGAGCGGACTCCATGATGGCGGTTGTGGTGTCAAGGGCAAGCTGAACGCGCGAAAAAAGGGAATTGACAGGCCGAGGACTGGAGGGTGCAGCTCAGAGTCGCCGCAGAAGGTCAATCAAAGTTTCCTCACAAGAGTGAATATCCGATCGAAAAAGCTACGCGCTGCTCTAGAAGCCGAAATTTGAGAAACACGGTAATGAGCGCGCTAGCGGCCGCTTGACTCAAGGTTCAGGTTTAAGCTTCCAAACTTCAAATCTTTGATTCCACGCGACATCCACCAGGCTTCAAGGCAAAATGTCGACTCTCGCGGATGAACTGTTGCAGGACTTTGAGGACTCTGGCTCCGAGGGCGAGGAGCAACAGAACGATGGCCTCTTCCTAGACGACGCGGACTCGAAGAATGGTCTGAATAGCCACGCGACTTCAATTTCAGGCGCAATAGGCAGTATGGAGCTGGATGGAGACGAGGAAGAGGTCGATGAAGATACTAATATGGCGGGTATGAATGACGCGGCGGTCGATATTGAAGACGAAGAAGAGACCAAGGCGAAGGTCGAGAAGATGGAGTTGAGAGGCGTCGACGACGTGAGGAGCGTTGCCAAGCTGATGAAGACTTTGGAGCCAGTTTTAGATGTTAGTCCTTCTCCCTTTCCCGCTTCTACATATTTAGAAGACCTAAGGTTTACATCTACTCTTTCGTGTAATAGCCCTGACATCCACGCGACTCTACAGAAAATCGCACATTTTCAATCATTACCTCCTGAGAAACAGACGACTTTTGTTGGATCAATCGAGGACAATCCTGAGTATCATCTTCTCACTCAGTCAAATACTCTCTCGACTTCAATTGACACCGAGATCATGATCGTTCACAAATACATCCGAGATCATTACTCTATTCGATTTCCTGAGCTGGAGACTTTGGTTACAAATCCTCTAGACTATGCCAAAGTTGTTACTATCATTGGAAATGGACCTATGGATGGAGATAGCATCAAGGCTCTTCAGACTTCTAAAGAGAATAAACTAGGTGCTACTCTACGATCAGTTCTGGATGGTCCATCTGTTATGATTGTCACAGTTGAGGCAACAACGACCAAGGGCCGAGAGATGTCACAAGTGGAGCTGGAAAGAGTTATACATGCTTGCGACATGACTCTGGCGCTCGACAAAGCCAAGAAGACCTTGACAGACTACGTCCAGTCACGCATGAATCTCTTTGCCCCGAATCTAACAGCCCTCATTGGATCTCTCACTGCGGCACAACTACTCAACTTTGCAGGAGGACTAACGGGGCTTGCCAAAACCCCAGCCTGCAACCTCCCACCTCTAGGATCCAAAAAACAATCAGGAACTGGATTTGCAACTAATGTTGGAGTCCGCCAGCAAGGCTTCCTCTATCACTCGCCTATCATTCGCGGAATCCCCAACGACCTCAAGCGCCAAGCTATGCGCATCGTCTCCGCTAAAGTGGTGCTCGCTGCTCGCGTGGACAGAGTACACAACAGTCCCGACGGGTCCACCGGCGAAGAGCTCAAAGCCTCCTGCCTGGAACGCCTCGAGAAACTCACAGAACCACCCCCGAATAAAGGCCAACGTGCTCTTCCCGCACCAGACGATAAACCTGCTCGCAAGCGTGGTGGTCGACGAGCACGAAAAGCAAAAGAAGCAACCGCCATGACGGATCTCCGCAAAGCGCAGAACAGGATGGCCTTTGGAAAAGAAGAAAAGGAAGTTGGTTATGGGACAGGAGATGGAACGAAGGGGCTGGGAATGATCGGCCAAGCAAACGACGGCCGGATCCGAAATCTGCAAGTCGATCAACGGACGAAAGCCAAGCTCAGCGCGAAGAACAAAGGCTGGGGCGGTGCAACGCCTGTTGGTGGCTCAGCATCTTCTCTTCGAGGATTCGGACAAGGTGCTGGATCAGGCATTGATTTGAGAGGGAAGGGATTGCGAGCTTCAGGGGTTGGATCGACGGTCAGAGCGGGAGCTGGGACAGCGTCTTCGTTGGCGTTCACACCTGTGCAGGGATTGGAATTAGTTGATCCGAAGATGCAGGCAGAGCTCAGTAGGAAGCGGAAGGCAGAAGAGGATAGGTGGTTTAAAGGCGGAACATTCACGCAGGTTGGAGGTGGAAGCTCGAGTAACGGGAGTATGGGACCGCCGCCCAAGAGAGTCGATATTGGCGCGGGGAAGATGGCGCCTCCGCCTCTGCCGAAGAAATAGGGGAGTGGAAAGGTTACGCTTGGGACTTGGGATTTGGGAGTCGGTCTTGCAATCGGAGTTCAAGCGGCATACGGCAGGCGTTGTGCGATTTAGATATCACTGGTGGGATGGCTTTCGCTGAGAAACAGGCATACAGCGAGCATACATTGAATCAAAGTCTGATGCACCTCTTTCTCTTTTCTTACCAATAATGGCGCTCCATGTCTCAAGTCACAAAAATGCCCGTTCTTATTAAGTAACTCGAGTCAGACGAAAGGCGGGCAAGAAATGTAGTATGGACCATTAACGCCCATGGTTATAACTAGATGTGTGAACGAAGTGAATTTCTAAATGTGTAAAAAGTCGATATAATAAAGAGGACGTGACCAGGATGTCCTTTCATCTCAAATAAAAAAACTGTTAGTTGCTCTAGGATGATATCCTTAGTTCAATTTCGATGCTCATAATATTTTGGGACATGGAGGATGGTGTGTAACAAAGTCTCAATGCTCGGATTCACTTAGGGTATCCGATATTCAAGAGCAAAATAAGTCAAGAGGTGACTGGATTTCAGGTACAAGTAGTAGCTGGAATTAGATTTTCAAAGCTCTTTTGCTTGCTTGCTTGCTTGCTTGCTTGCTTGCTTGGTTAATGCTTATTGAAAATATTGGGTATCGTGTATTTATATATCCCCTACTCCATCCAGTCCAAGTGACCCAATTTGTTCCCCTGTCCATCCCATCCCATCCCATCAAATCGAAGCACCCACTCAAAGGCCGTCATCTTCGTGTTCCATCATTGAAACCGTTCCAGGAGAGCCATCTCCCACCCACGCAATATATACTGTAGATGCACAATACTCCAAAGCGCCACCCAAACACATCTAGACCAATACGCCATCCCATGCAATGGATACCATAAGGCACCTGTGATATGAAAAATAAAATAAAACTTAACACACGTTGATAAGTCCACATGCTAAAATAAAAGCCACTAGGACCCCAAAAATGCTTCGTGCATGAGAAGCATTGAATGAAATGGTGGCCCCTGGAGGATGGGTGCGGAAGAACCCAGTGGCGGGGTCAGCACGATCATGCCACGTTCAGAACGGATAAGTTGAGTGATCGCGAACAACCCTCCTCAGACCACACAGATCGAAGAAAAAATCATGACTTTGTCTGATAATCTGCGGCCATCGCCAAGGCGTCTAGGCCGCTCTGTGAGCTCTCCAAGGGCTGGAAATTGCTGATGGGTGATCCATAAGGGGAACCGGGACTAGTCTGTGTGACACCCGAGTGTGCATACAGTGCAGGGTCCACCAGCGAAGGAGATACCTCCGCAGAGATAATGGCATTTCGGCTAGGGGAACGACTCGACCGGCTGACGACAGCAATGGGCTTCTTGACACCAGAGGGCATGGTGAGGGTCGATTTCAGCGTGGACTTCTGCACAGTAGTCGAGCGGGCGCGGTCTTTGGTGTGTGTCTCCAGATGTTGTTTCATGTTGTCGGCGCGAGTGAACTTCTTTTGGCAGCCAGGCCAAGAGCAAGAGACGCCTTTCTCGGCAGTATGGATTTTCGAGTGACGTGATGCGTGACCAGAGGTGGTGAAAGTCTTCTCACAGCCCATGCTCTCCCGGAACCGGCATGGATATCTCTTTAGACCTCGCTCAGACAGACTGCCGTTCTGGTATGAGTCCTCATCGTACATCTGGGACTCGGCGTAGGAGGAAGAACTGCTGTCAATGTAGGAAGGTCGAACGAGTTGATATGCACCGTTTGAAGAATATTCTTCGAAATTATTCATTCTTTCGCGATAGTCAAAATGTGCCTGGTCTTTGTAGCCGGCACTCGTATATGAGGTGTTCCTTCTGAAATCATTCAAAAAGACTGGAGTAACTGGCGAGCGAGGGTCATAGGTGTGCTGAGAGTCGAACGAGTCTGCTCGGACTAGGGCTGGTGTGCTCGGAGACACGGGGTCGCTGAGTTCAGATGTATTTGAGTGTGATCTGATCATGTGCTGATACTCATGTTGGCTCGGTGGACTTCGGTAAGGGAGTTTATTGAGGCGAGCATTTTGAGATGTTGGCTCATCGTTGAGGAGAGAAACTTTCCTGCCAGACGAATCTCTGGCATTCATACTCGGTCTTCCAGCCATTGCGGTTCGATGTTGGAGTATCCAGGCTTCCAGACGCTGAAACGCGACTTGGATTCGGATGTAATAAAACTGCGTCCAGTCGAGGGAAGTGGAAGTGGAAGTATAAGTAGTGCAGTGATGTGCAAAGGACTCGATGGCGTTGTCAAGGGAGCGACGGGGTGAAAGTGACTTGCAGGAAAGGAATCCGTGCAAAATGATTTGCTCTCTTAGTCCGTTGCGGACTGAGGTGATACTTTTCGAATGATGGTTGAGGATCAGAGAGCGACTGGTGTAGGCGTGGAAAGGTAATGTGAGAGGGATGGGAAACTCATATGGGATTTCGCAAGCCCTGGAGCCAGCGTTTTGGAAGCGCTTGCCTCGAGTGGGCCCGGAAATGGACCAGGGGCCGATCAAGGTGGAATTAAAGTTCCTACGTGCTTCCGTCCCTCGATCTTGCTACTGTACTGTGGTGTAAGTAGTGCGGTAATGCTTTTCACGGGGAGTCCCAGCTCAGCTCCAGCAGGGTGGGCTTAGCTAAGTAAGAAGGAGGATAGCTCCGGCGACCCTTAGCTGCTGCTGCGCGTGTGAGGCGTGGGTCCAACGAGGCTTGCTGCACTTGATTCTTTTCCTCCGATGGTGAACAAGGGCAATACAATACTGTAATAGAATAGAATAAAATGGAGTGAAATAAAATAAAGTAAAATAATAAAAGGGATAGTATAATTCCGCAATCATCTCAACTCCGCCGCCCTTCATGTGAGCAGCATGTCGTGTCGCCGGGGGAGCACCCACGATAAAGCCCCCTGAGCCAGCGATTTCTGTTAATCAGAATGAGAGAAGCCCAGGTCAAATTTCTCTTTTGCCAGCTTGACCTTGATCAAGTCATGCGAGCGCTAAACGAGAGGAGGCAGTAGAACTACATGGTCGAATTCGATTTCTTCACTAGACCCGCTGTGCTAGACGCCTTTCGCGTATGCTGGTGTGGTTCTCTTGATATGGCTAATACGGACGTAGCACCGTAAGCATTGCATCCAGCAACTTACTGTAGTATCTTGTCTGAATCGCACTCGGGGACTCAGAAATCCCCCCCCCCCCTTCCTCCCCTCCGGCCCCAGTCTGGGATAGAGCTTGGAGGAATGCCGGGGGCTCACGCATGCGTGTCTCTGGACGCCTCAACCACGAGCGGGTGATCGCATGCCATGCGGGCTGTGCCACAGCAAGATGCCAGTTTTCCCTGCATGGCGGCCTGCTCCTTGAATGGGGCCTGGTGGGTCTTGGCTAGGCCATCAATCTCTCGCGAGTCTGGAGAGACCCTACGTTCCAAGGTCCCCGGGCCAGCGCTCTCGGAATGGGCATCAGCAAAAGTTCAT